>JACCDN010559250.1_pt1 | contig 12381 bp, 13 predicted proteins | sample 7441691 | NCBI WGS metagenome assembly JACCDN01 (sample SAMN15323439, study PRJNA562643) | freshwater metagenome | isolation source: river surface water | place: USA:Blue River Watershed | collected 2017-08-16 | reverse complement strand
TTGCCTGAACCTTCCAAATTAGACCGAGTAGAAGAACCGTATATCAAAGCAACTATCATCACCAAAGCTGATTTCGTAGGAAACGTAATGAGTTTGTGTATTGAAAAACGAGGTTTAATCACCAACCAAACCTATTTAACTACTGAACGAGTAGAGTTGAATTTTGATATGCCATTGGCCGAAATTGTATTTGATTTTTACGATCGTTTGAAAACGGTTTCTAAAGGGTATGCGTCTTTCGATTATTCACCTATTGGAATGCGAACTTCTAAATTGGTAAAATTAGATGTGCTTTTGAATGCACAAACAGTAGATGCGCTTTCCGCATTGATTCATGAAGATAATGCGTATAATATTGGTAAAAAAATGACCGAAAAATTACGCGAGTTGATTCCGAGACAGCAGTTTGATATTCCAATTCAAGCAGCTATTGGAGCTAAAATCATTGCGCGTGAAACCATCAAAGCCTTGCGTAAAGACGTTACAGCTAAATGTTACGGAGGAGATATTTCCCGTAAACGTAAATTATTGGAAAAACAGAAAAAAGGGAAGAAACGTATGCGCCAAGTAGGAAACGTAGAGATTCCGCAAGAAGCATTTATGGCGGTATTGAAATTGAATGATTAACAATTTACGATATACGAAGTACGATATACGAAGTTACAACCCAATGACGAAAGTTGTTGGGTTTTTTACTTTTGAAACGAATATTTTACTAAATTTGATTCATGGAAACTTTAAAAATACCTACTCCATTTAATCTGAACGAAATTCTTGAGGCAATAAAACTATTGTCTCCAAAAGATCGTTTAAAAGTAAATGATGTTATCTGGAATGAAGAAACTGAAATTCCAACTGAACATCAAAAATTGGTATTAAATCGCCTCTCAAAATCGAAAAAAAATCCCGAAAGACTTCTAAATTGGGATGATGTTTCTAAAGAATTATAGTTTTGAATTGGGTTTTAAAAATTGACATTGATGCTTTTAAAGATATTCAAGAAGCTATAGAATGGTATGAATTACAATTAAAAGGTTTAGGAAATCGCTACAAAATTCAAACTATAAAAAGCATTAATTCCTTAAAGAAAAACCCTTTTGTTTTTTCAATAAAATACAATGATATCCGTTGTAGAAAAATCGAAAAATTTCCTTTTTTAATCCATTATATTATTGATGAAAATAAAAAAATAATTACTGTATACGCTGTTTTTCACACTTCAAGAAATCCAGAAATTTGGAAGAAACGTTCAAAATAAAAATCATTTTATTTATCCTTCAGCCACTCAAACAAACGCTTGGCAGCGGGTAATTGAAATAATTTAGTCCCTTCATTCATGGTTGCCGCAGAGCCACAAGCCACTCCCCAGCGAATGGCTTCTTTCAGGCTTTTATTTTGCGAAAGCGCACAAACCATTCCGCCCACCATACTATCGCCCGCACCTACTGTACTTCGCTTCACAACATTCGGGGCAGGCACAAAATCATAACTGTCTTTGGTAACCAAAACTGCTCCTTGCGGTCCTAGTGAAACCGCCACCAATTCAGCACCACCTTGAGCAATAATTTGTTTGGCTGCTTGATTAACCTCTTCCATTTCGAGTCGGTCTACCCCAATTAGTTTAGCCAATTCGCCTACATTGGGCTTAATCATATACACCCCTTCTTCCAACACATTTTTCAACGCATCTCCATAGGCATCGACCACTAATTTAATTTTTGATTGCTTGGCAATTTGAGCAATTTGTTTGTAAAAATCGGCAGGTAACCCTTCGTTCAAACTTCCACTAACCACTAAATAGTCACAATGCAATTGACGAACTATTTGAAGAATATTTTCTTTTTCTTCCAAAGTAATCGCTGCGCCTTTGAAACCAAATCGGTATTGCAAATTAGTATTGTCATCAACCGCAACAAAACTTTCGCGAGTCCAAGTCTGAATCGGAATTGTTTCAAATGCTATATTTTCTTCAGTCATCAAATTTTCAATCATTTCACCCGTAGCGCCACCCGAAGTAAAAATAGCTTTGGATTTTCCTTCTAAACGCGCAATAGCTTTAGACACATTAATTCCGCCGCCACCCGCATCAAATTGAGGATTTTCGCAACGTATTTTTTGTTCGGGAACCAACCCTCTGAAATGTGCACTTTTATCTAAGGCAGGATTTACTGTAAGCGTAACAATATTGAATTTTTCCATTTTTAACGGATTTTATATCTATAAAGATGCAAAAAAATTGGCAAATAGCCGTACAAAAACTTTGTATATTTGCCCCTTAAACTTTGCTACTCCACTATGATTGAAGATAAAAACCCACAACGCACCAGCATTTCGCAATTAGGCGAATTCGGATTGATTGATCACTTGACCAAAAATTTTACCATCGCACAACCTTCTACACTGAAAGGAATTGGAGACGATGCTGCAGTCTTGGATTTTAAAGACAAAAAAGTAGTGGTTTCAACCGATATGTTGGTGGAAGGAGTCCATTTTGATTTGGCCTATATGCCCTTGAAACATTTGGGTTACAAAGCAGTGGTTACAAATGTGTCCGATATCTGTGCTATGAATGCCAAAGCCACACAAATCACAGTTTCTATTGCGGTTTCCAATCGTTTTCCTTTGGAAGCCTTAGAAGAATTATTTGAAGGTATCACTTTGGCTGCTAATGAATATAAAGTGGATGTTATTGGTGGTGATACCACCTCATCACAAAAGGGATTAATTATTTCAATTACCGCGATTGGCGAAGCTGATGAAGCCGAATTAACGTATAGAAACGGAGCCAAATCAACCGATTTATTAGTAGTAACAGGTGACATTGGCGCAGCGTATATGGGATTGCAAGTCTTAGAAAGAGAGAAACAAGTGTTTTTGGTTAACCCCAATTCGCAACCTGATTTGGACGCTTATACCTATTTGATTGAGAGACAATTGAAACCAGAGGCCCGAAAAGACGTTCGTACTTTATTGCACGCTTTGGAAATCAAACCTACTTCCATGATTGATATTTCTGACGGATTGTCGTCTGAGATTATCCATTTGTGCAAACAATCAAAAGTGGGATGTAATTTATACGAAGACAAACTACCTTTAGACCCTCAATTTATCAACGTTTGTGAAGAATTTGAGATTGACAGCACTACGGTAGCAATTAATGGTGGCGAAGATTACGAATTGCTTTTCACTATCTCAATGGAGGATTTTGACAAAATAAAAGGGAATCCAAACTTCTCTATTATTGGCCACATGACCCAAGAAAGTGAAGGTATTCATTTAGTGACCCGTGCCAATACTAAAATCCCATTGAAAGCCAGAGGCTGGAATGCTATAGCAGAATAATTCTATCTAAAATAGACGATAACACATGCTCAAAATAACGAAGTAATTTCTGATAATTAAAAATATTTATATATTTTTAACCCATTATTATTCATCAAACCCAATCATACATGAGAAAAATTTTAATTATTCTTTGTCTATCTTCCTCTTTAATTGGTTTTACTCAGGACGAAAAAAAACCCGTTTTTAAACAATACGAACTAAAAGGAAATGCAATTTTACTTCTTGTTGGTGCTTTAGACTTTACTTACGAAGAGTATGTTAATCATGATACTAGTTATGGTATTAGTGCTTTTATAGCCTATGATAAAGATATTGACAGGAAATTCAGCGTAACTCCTTACTACCGTATTTATTTTGGAAAAAAAAGAGCAGCAGGTTTTTTTATAGAAGGATTTGGAATGGTAAATAATTACAAAACGATTGCTTATACACTTGAAAGTATGAGTTATGTTGCATTACGAGAAGCAAAAGTTACCGATTTAGCATTAGGATTTAGCTTAGGCGGTAAATGGGTCACTAAATCTGGGGTGTTATTTGAGATTAGCACTGGAATTGGTAGAAATCTATTTTACAAAGAAGACAATGTCAATCGAATGGAATTTGTTGGACGCGGCGGTATCGGTATCGGTTACCAATTTTAAAAATAAAAAAAGTCCCAAACTCAATTGAATTTGGGACTTTTTTATATGGTATTTCGACTATCCGAAATCGTGTTTTAGTCGTTCATTTTCATCAACCAATTTTTCATCGATACTTCGTTTTCGATAATAGCTTTCAAATCGGCAATTTTAACACGATCTTGTTTCATGCTATCTCTATGACGAATAGTCACTGTTTGGTCTTCGACAGTTTGATGATCCACAGTAATACAGAAAGGAGTTCCTAAGGCATCTTGTCTTCTATAACGTCTTCCTACTGCATCTTTTTCATCATAAGTCACATTGAAATCCCATTTCAAATCGGCAATAATTTGATGCGCTATTTCTGGCAATCCATCTTTTTTAACCAATGGCAAAATAGCTGCTTTGGTTGGTGCTAATACCGCTGGCAAACTCAATACTGTTCGTGTAGAACCGTCTTCTAAAGTTTCTTCTTTTAATGAAGTAGCAAAAACAGCCAAGAACATTCTGTCTAATCCCACCGAAGTTTCTACTACATACGGCACATAATTTTGGTTCAATTCAGCATCAAAATACTGTAATTTTCTACCTGAATAGTGTTCGTGTGCTTTCAAATCGAAATCGGTACGCGAGTGAATTCCTTCTAATTCTTTGAATCCAAAAGGAAAATCAAATTCGATATCGGCAGCTGCATTGGCGTAATGTGCCAATTTTTCGTGATCGTGAAAACGGTATCTTTCTTTTCCTAATCCTAAAGACAAATGCCATTTTAAACGGGTAGCTTTCCAATGTTCGTACCATTTCATTTCTTCGCCTGGACGTACAAAAAATTGCATTTCCATTTGTTCAAACTCACGCATACGGAAGATAAATTGTCTTGCTACAATTTCGTTTCTAAAGGCTTTTCCAGTTTGTGCAATTCCAAAAGGCACTTTCATTCTTCCTGATTTTTGAACGTTCAAGAAGTTAACGAAAATCCCTTGTGCCGTTTCTGGACGTAAGTACAAATCCATAGCCGAATCTGCAGAAGCGCCTAGTTTAGTTCCAAACATCAAATTGAATTGACGTACTTCAGTCCAATTTCTTGATCCTGACTCTGGACAAGCAATTTCTAACTCCTCGATTAAAGCTTTTACATCCTCTAAATCTTCATTCCCTAAAGAACGAGCCATTCTTTCCAGAATTTCTCTTTCCTTCGCTTTGTATTCCATCACACGGGCATTGGTGGTCACAAACTCTTGTTCGTTAAACGCATCCCCAAAACGCACACGTGCTTTTTCGATTTCTTTGATGGCTTTTTGATTGAGCTTTTCAGCATAATCTTCAATCAAAACATCGGCTCTATATCTTCTTTTTGAATCTTTGTTATCAATCAATGGATCATTAAAAGCGTCAACGTGACCTGATGCTTTCCAAGTGGTAGGGTGCATCAAAATGGCCGCGTCCAATCCAACGATATTTTCGTTCATCTGAACCATTGATTTCCACCAATATTCGCGAATATTTTTCTTTAATTCAACTCCGTTTTGTGCATAATCATATACTGCACTCAATCCATCGTATATTTCGCTTGACGGAAAAATAAATCCGTACTCTTTTGCATGCGAAACGACATTCTTAAATAAATCTTCTTGTTTTGCCATAGTACTGCAAAAATATAAAAAGTGTCCTTAAAAAAAAGAAAATAGTTAAAGTTTGAATCGCTGATTTTCTTATTTTTATGTTTCCTAACCCAAATCGTATGTTCAAAAGCCTCCTTTATTTATTTTTCCCGCCTATTTGCGCGGGTTGCAAAACTGTTTTGATTGCCAACGAAAACGTAATTTGCACAAAATGCCGACACGAAATTCCGCTTACCCAACACCATTTGAATTCTGAAAACGAAGCGTTTAAGAAATTTTATGGGCGAATCCCTGTCGAACACGTTTCTGCTTTATTGTATTTTCATAAAAAAGGGATCGTACAAGAATTGATTCATAGTTTAAAATACCGCGGACAAGAAGCCATTGGAACCGCTTTAGGCGAATGGTATGCTGAAGAATTAAAAAGCCACCAACAACTTCAAAATGTGGATTCTATTATTCCTGTTCCTTTACATCCCAAAAAGTTACGTGAAAGAGGATACAATCAAGTCAGTCAATTTGGAAATGCACTAGCTAAATCATTACAGATTCCAATCAATAATGAGATTTTATTTCGCCAAGTGTATTCCAAAACCCAATCTCAAAAAAATCGTTTGGGCAGAACCGAAGGAATTGATACTATTTTTGATGTTAAATTCACCGAAAGCGACCATAACAAACACTTCCTTTTGATTGATGATGTCATTACCACTGGAGCTACGTTAGAAGTTTGTGCCAAAGCTCTGTTGAAAATTCCTGGGGCGAAAATTAGTATTGTTTGCATGGCAATGGCAGATTCTTAGAAATAAAAAATTATATTTGAATTTATTAATTACCCAAATCCCAATGAAAACTAAAACCTTATTCGCTATCATATTATTCGCTGGAACCTCAGCGATTTTTGCCCAACAAACACAACCCAAAGTAGGAGGCGACAAAGATGCCCACGGCTGCATCGCCTCAGCAGGATATACTTATTCTGAACTGAAAAAAGAATGCATTCGCACGTTTGAACAAAAAATCCAACTGAAAGAAATTGCTACAAAAGGCAATTACACAGCCGCAATCCTTTTTAACAAAGACCAATCGAAAGCTGAAATTTTTTTAAAAGACGAAAAACAGGATGTAATCTTGATTCGCATGTCAAAAAATATTTGGAAAAATACTACTTACACTTTAATACAAAACAAAGGATTTGTGCTATCTCAAAACAAAAAGTCAATTTATAAATTGTAGTTTTTAATGCCATTCCGTACACTCCAAAAGACCTTTTAATAAAATTATAACACAATTGCGTTTTCTATTTGAAGTTAAATGCCTAATTTTGAAGTCACTTTTTAATTTTCACTTAAAACAATTATATCATGGCTTTTGAATTAGCACCATTACCTTACGCTTACGATGCGTTAGAACCGCACATTGATGCACGCACTATGGAAATTCACCATACAAAACACCACAATGCGTATACTACTAACTTGAATGCAGCTATTGCAGGAACTGATTTAGAAGGAAAAACAATCGAAAATATTTTGATTAATTTAGACAAAACCAATGCAGCTGTTCGTAACAACGGTGGTGGTTTTTACAATCACAATTTGTTTTGGTCAGTAATGACTCCAAACGGTGGTGGTTTACCAACTGGCGAATTATTAGAGGCTATCGAAGCTTCTTTTGGAACTTTTGAAGAATTCAAAGCTAAATTTGCTAAAGCAGGCGCAACTCAATTTGGTTCAGGATGGGCTTGGTTGTGTGTACACAAAGGAGGCAAATTAGACATCTGTGGAACACCAAATCAAGATAATCCATTAATGCCAGAAGTAGGTTGTGGTGGAACACCAATCCTTGGAATGGATGTGTGGGAACACGCTTACTATTTACACTACCAAAACAGAAGACCTGATTATATCGAAGCTTTCTTTAATGTAATCAATTGGACGGAAGTAACAAGACGTTTTGTTTTAGACAAATAATCTTTCAAATAAAAATTAAAAATCCGCTGATAACCTCAGCGGATTTTTTTATGCCTTCCATTGCGAGGAGGAACGACGAGGCAATCTTATTTTGTAACTTTTTACCGCAGATTCGAGGATTGATCTTTTCCTAAAGATTTTTGGATTCGTATTCGAGTTCAAGAACAGCTTATTTTGAAAGGGTACAAAAATAAAAGAGGAGGAATTGCTTCCTCCTCTTTTGCCCCAAATCTACCATAAACTCAACCTACTAATGTAAATGGTAGTGTAAATGTATACCTGTAATTCCCGCAAATCAATTTATTTAGACAAACAACCTAAATACTCGATAAAAGGACTTTCTTATTTTTTTAATACGCCCTAGCGTCTTTTCCTTCGTAGAAATTCATAAAAGCACGATTTACTACTCGGTTACCTCCTGGTGTTGGATAATCTCCTGTAAAATACCAATCCCCTAAATTTTTAGGACAAGCAATATGCAAATCCTCTACGGTTTGGAAAATAATTTTTACTTCAGCATTAATTTCTGGAGAACTCAACATCTCTGCAATTTTATCTGAGATTTCTTCTGGAGTAAACGGTGCATAAATAGCCGTAACATAATTAACCACCTCAGCATCTATGAAATTTTCTTGTGCTTTACACTTGGCATACACTTCGTCAACAACATGGTATAAATTACGCTCTTTCAGTAATTCTAGAGCAGCTCTAAAGGCAACTAACCCTTCTAGTTTTGCCATATCAATTCCGTAACAATCTGGATAACGAATTTGTGGTGCCGAAGATACAATCACAATACGTTTTGGTTTCAAACGATCCATCATTTTGATTATACTCATTTTCAAAGTAGTCCCTCGAACAATACTATCGTCAATAATAACCAAATTATCCGTTGGTTTTATCACTCCATACGTCACATCATAGACGTGAGCCACTAAATCGTCACGACTGCTATCTTCGGTAATAAACGTTCTGAGTTTAGCATCTTTAATAGCTACTTTCTCTGTACGAATTTTGACTTTTAAAAGCTCTTGTAAGGTTTGCTCTGTTAAGGTATTTCTGTTCTTAAGAATATAATCATTTTTTCTTTGGTTCAAGAAATCCTGAGCCGCCTCAACCAATCCGTAAAAGGAAGTTTCGGCTGTATTCGGAATATACGAAAACACGGTATTATCTGTATCTTGATCAATGGCTTTTAAAACCGATGGCAAAATTAATTTTCCTAAATTTTTTCTTTCCTGATAAATCTCTGCATCACTTCCTCTTGAGAAATAAATACGTTCAAATGAACATGCTTTTTTGGTTATTGGTGTCAAGATTTGCTTCATCGCAATGCCTCCGCCTTTTTTAATAATTAAGGCACTTCCTGGATCAATTTCTTGAACACTTTCAAAAGGAACATTGAAAACAGTTTGAATAACTGGTCGTTCAGAAGCTACCACCACTACCTCATCATCTTGGTAATAATAAGCCGGTCTAATTCCTGCTGGATCTCTAAATACAAAGGCATCTCCATGTCCTAAAAGTCCTGCCATAGCATACCCTCCATCTAAATTTTTAGACGAACGAGTCAAAATTTTGGCTATATCTAAACGGTCTGCAATTACTGGAGAAGCTTCTCTTTTATTCAAGCCCATTTCTTTGCATTCTTGGTACAATTGCATTACTTCCTTATCCAAAAAATGGCCTATTTTTTCCATCACCGTAACGGTATCTGCCATTTCTTTGGGATGCTGACCCAATTCAATTAGATTTTGAAATAATTCTTTAACATTAGTCATGTTAAAATTTCCTGCCAAAATCAAGTTTCGATGCATCCAATTACTTTGACGTAAGAAAGGATGAACACTTTCGATACTATTTTTACCAAATGTTCCATAACGAACGTGACCTAAAAACAATTCACCCAAATACGGAATATTCTCTTTTTGTAAAGCTACATCATCAGCATATTCTGGATGATTCGTCATCTCTTCATTAATTCGCTCATTGATTTGAGCAAACACATCCTGAATGGGTTGTGAAGCATTAGAACGTACACGACTAATGTATCGCTGACCTGGTTCTACATCAAACTTAATACTAGCAAAACCAGCTCCGTCTTGTCCGCGGTTGTGCTGCTTTTCCATCATAAGGTACATTTTTTGTATCCCGTAAAAAGCCGTTCCGTATTTTTCTTTGTAGTATTCAAGCGGTTTCAAAAGCCTCACTAAGGCTATCCCACATTCGTGTTGTAAAGCGTCGCTCATTGTGTTATTATAATTGGAGTATTGTTACTGTTATTTTTTAAACAATTTAAATTGTTTTATTTTAACCATTAAGAAATTAAGTATCATTAAGTTCTGAATGGTTCATTATATTTTTATAAAAAATGCCCCGAAAATTTCGAGGCATAGGTTATTATAATTCGATATCAAATTGTGTCAATGATTTGAATTGTTGCAATCTAGACACCACTTCTTTTTTGTCTAACGCAAGCATTCTTTCTGTTCCAAATTTCTCCACGCAGAACGAAGCCAAATTGGAACCATAGATTACTGCGTTTTTCATATTTTCAAACGATACGTTTTCGCTTTGTGCAATAAATCCTGTGAACCCACCTGCAAAAGTATCTCCCGCTCCTGTTGGGTCAAAAACTTCTTCTAAAGGCAACGCCGGTGCAAAAAACACATTCTCATTGTGAAATAATAATGCGCCGTGTTCTCCTTTTTTGATTACCACATATTTAGGTCCCATCGTATGGATTTTAGCCGCTGCTTTCACTAATGAATATTCTCCCGAAAGTTGTCTCGCTTCCTCATCATTAATTGTGATTACGTCGATACGTTTCATCACGTCCAATAATTCTGGTAAGGCACAGTCCATCCAAAAGTTCATTGTGTCTAAAACAACTAACTTAGGTTTTACTTCCATTTGGTCCAAAACACTGCTTTGCACCAATGGATGTAGGTTACCCAACATCACCACATCAGCATCCTTGAAGTTTTGAGGTACTTTAGGTTGGAAATCAGCCAAAACATTTAGTTCTGTAGCCAAAGTGTCTCTTGAGTTCAAATCGTTGTGGTACAAACCACTCCAAAAGAAGGTTTTACCTCCTTTTACCACTTCAAGACCTGAAATGTCAATATTTCGAGCAGTCAATAAATCCAAATATTCTTGTGGAAAATCGTCTCCAACTACTGAAACAATAGCCGATTGCAAATTGAAAAAAGAAGCCGAAAGACCAATATAAGTTCCAGCACCACCTAAAATTTTATCTGTTTTACCAAACGGAGTTTCAATAGCGTCGAAAGCAACCGTTCCAACAATCAATAATTTGTTCATTATTTTAGTTTCGAAATTAAGGGGCAAAGATAGTTTATAAGTTTTAGAGTTGCAAAGGTTCAAAGAGGCAAAGTGAAGAGAATTTTACATCCTCTAAATTGTACTATTACAACAGCTTTTGGTCTTCTTTTTCGTAGAATTCATCCACCGAAAGTTGTTTTTGAGTTGAAGCCATAACTGCTAATGCATCGCAACGCTCGTTTTGAGGATGGTTGTTGTGTCCTTTGATCCATTTAAAATCGACTTGATGCTTTTTGTAAATCAATAAAAACCGTTTCCACAAATCGGGATTTTTTTTACCCACAAAACCTTTTTTTTCCCAACCAAAAACCCATTTTTTTTCTACTGAATCCACCACATATTTAGAATCAGAAACTACAAGAACTTTGGTGTTAGGATTTTTTAATTTTTCGAGACCGACAATTACTGCCAATAATTCCATTCTGTTATTAGTAGTATGTCGAAAACCTTCGTAGAATTCTTTTTTGTACGGTTGCCCCACCCATTCCATAACTACACCATAGCCTCCAGGACCTGGATTGCCCTTGGCAGCGCCATCGGTATAAATATGTACTTGATGTAACATTGTAAGGTTATGGGGTTATTGGTTTAGAAGGTTATAAGTGATAGGATTCAAATCGTTACTGACTATCCGTTAGTTATCAATTTTTCAATCACTACTGGAAAATGGTCTTGTTCCAATTCATGAATTTTAGCAGCAACTACTTCTGGAGTATCGCTAATTAAAACCGTTACTTCTTTTTGAAAAATAACATTTCCTTCATCGTAATTTTCATTGACATAATGAATGGTAATTCCTGTTTTAGACTCTTTATTTTCAACTACAGCACGGTGTACATGCATTCCATACATGCCTTTACCTCCGTATTTAGGCAATAAAGCAGGATGAATATTAATTATTTTATCAGGATAAGCGGCCACGATTGTTTCTGGGAATTTTAATAAAAACCCGGCGAGCACAATTAAATCGGGTTGAATTGTATTAATTTCTTGTAGTACTTTTCCTGTTTCTAAATCGTTTTTGGAAAAAACTTGAGATGGGACTTGGTACTTTTCAGCGCGCTGTATCACTTGAGCATCAGCTTTATTAGTAAATACTGCTTCTACCGAAGCTGTTTTCGTTGCCTTAAAATAGCGAATAATATTTTCCGCATTAGTACCCGAACCAGAAGCAAAAATTACAATTTTTATCATGTTTTCAACCTATTTAGTATGCAAAAAAAGGGATAAAAAACGGAAAAAAATAGCATTCTTAAACCTTTGTTAAAATAAATTTTATATTTTCGTTCGCACATTTATTAACTAAATAGTTGTTTTAAAATAAAGTTTTTTATTTTTGCCAACAAATTAAATTCTAAAATTAAAGATTATGTCAGACATTGCATCAAGAGTAAAAGCGATTATCGTAGACAAATTAGGTGTTGACGAAAACGAAGTTGTAACAGAAGCAAGCTTCACTAACGATTTAGGAGCTGA
>JACCDN010991664.1_pt1 | contig 12382 bp, 8 predicted proteins | sample 7441691 | NCBI WGS metagenome assembly JACCDN01 (sample SAMN15323439, study PRJNA562643) | freshwater metagenome | isolation source: river surface water | place: USA:Blue River Watershed | collected 2017-08-16 | reverse complement strand
TTACTGAATAAAATGGGCTTGCTTGCGGGGTGGATGCGTGGTTAACCATTACTGTACTTAACTTAAAAGCACGTGAAAATTCAGAAGAGTCAGCGAACATAGCAATTTTTTTTCCTTTTATGGTTTCTAGGCTTCGAAGTCTTCTATTCCAACTCCCTTGGTTTTTTGTAAGCATAGTTGACATAATAAAGGCGTTTGAATTTTCAATTGCTTTTTCGTGGCTTAGTGGAATGCCTTTTTCGATACCTGGATAGATGAGATCACCATCTAAACCGCGATAAACTAAAACCCGTTCTTCTACGGGGAGAGGATTCTCAATGATTTTCAGCATAGTTTCCCAATATTTCTTTTCAAATGGTCCCATGTCTTCGAAAGGCAAATAAGCGCGTAGGAGTTTTACCACACCTTTACGATCATTTTTACTCACTAAATATTTTAATTGTTTTGAATCAGGTGCATTATCAAGAACATTCAATTTTGCCTTGCGAGCTTCTTTTGCGTCTTTTCTTTTTTTTAATTGTTCTTTTAATTTTATTTGATTTTCTTCTTGTAAATCTTTTGCGATTTGACCAATTTCATTTTGGATTTGCTCTGCAGTGGTGTCAGAAGATTTATCTAAGAAAATTTTAATACGGTCAAATGTAGACTCATCTGCAGCAAACCTTTGTCTCAATTTTAGGAAAACATCGATGGATTCAGGGTCATTTGCTAAAACATTAAAGATTAATTCTTGCGAGCCCCCAAGAACCACATCATCTACTTGAGGAAAATGAGAGACTACATTGTTTACTTCCAGAGCGGCATAGGGAAACCGAAAAGCATCTGGCGAATGATAGACCACGACGCCAGATCCATCTGGAGCAAGCCCAAATTTAAAAGCGATGTCACTGCCCAAGTCACGACGTTCAATAAAGTTTATATTTCCGTTTAAGGTGATTTCTTGATTGATACGGGGATTGTCTTTTTCAATTCCAAATTTGGTAATCGATAAAACTTGATCTGCTGTATTTGTATTTTCATGCGTAGGATTTCGATATTGATTTATTTTTGCTGAGTAATTGTGAGTACAGCTTGAGATTGAAATGGTAATAAAAAACAGGATGCCGATTGCTCTTTTCATAAAGCAGATTGTCGGAATTTTGGATAAAAACTTAACGGCATTAGTACAAGTTCCTGAGCAATTACGAGCATAGTACATGCTCGCATAACGCATACTGGGCAAAAATATTAAAGTAAATTGACCAACTATTTAAGAACTACTTGCAAAAGAGCAGCGGGATAAGTATGTTTGGTCACTAGAGTATTATTTGTTTAGGGATTTTTTATTTAGTTTTAAAGAAGCGGAGAAAGTTATGTTAAAAGACTACATTTTTACATCAGAATCAGTAACAGAAGGTCATCCAGATAAGATCGCGGATCAAATTTCAGATGCCGTATTAGATGCCATGTTAGCACAAGACCCAAAATCACGTGTTGCCTGTGAAACATTAATTACCACTGGACTTGTTGTGCTTGCAGGAGAGATCACATCAAACGCAAATGTGGACTTTCAAAACATTGTTCGTTCGACAATCAATAAAATTGGATATGATGATTCAAGAAAAGGTTTTGATGCAAATACTTGTGGTGTAACTGTGGCCCTTGGGAAACAATCGCAAGATATCGCTCAAGGTGTTAATGAAAATGAAGGAACATACTTAGAGCAAGGTGCAGGAGATCAAGGTTTAATGTTTGGGTATGCAATCAACGAGACTCCAAACTTCATGCCATTAACAATCGACCTTTCTCACAATCTTGCTCGCAGACTTTCTGAAGTTAGAAAAAATGGGACTCTTCCACTTCTTCGCGCCGATGGTAAAACACAAGTTTCTGCACAGTATGTAAATGGAAAAGTTGCACGTTTAGATGCAATTGTTGTTTCAACACAACATGCTGAAGAGATGACTTTAAAACAAATCGAAGAAGGAGTTCGCGCAGAAGTAATTAATAAAGTAATTCCTGCAAACCTCATTGATAACAATACAAAAATATTTATCAATCCAACTGGCCGTTTTGTTATCGGTGGCCCAATGGGGGACTGCGGTCTTACCGGAAGAAAGATTATTGTAGACACCTATGGTGGCCATGGAGCTCACGGCGGTGGGGCATTCTCGGGTAAAGATCCTTCTAAGGTCGATCGTTCTGCTGCCTATGCTGCTCGTCACGTGGCCAAGCATATTGTTGCTGCAGGATTAGCAGACAGAGCACTTGTTCAAGTTGCTTACGCTATCGGTGTAGCAAAACCAGTTTCATTTTTGGTTGATACATTTGGAACAGAAAAAGTTGAAATGGCAAAACTAAACATTGTTATCAATGAAATGTTCGACATGAGACCAAAAGCAATCATTCAAAGACTAGATCTTTTAAAGCCGATTTACTCTCAATCAGCGGCATATGGACATTTCGGACGTGATGTTTTCCCTTGGGAAAAGTTAGATCGTGTCTCTGAACTAAAATCTCATTTCTAGCAGTTAATGGGGAGTATTTATGACTCCCCAATTTTTTTCATATAAAAATCTAACGCAATTCTGACTTTGAAGTTTTGAGTTGCAATGCTATGAGTCTTCCAAAGATAATCTTTTAACTTACTTAGAAGAAATGGAGGAAATTATGAAACTACTGATTACTATTCTGACTCTGGGGTTGAATTTCACTTTACTAGCAAATCAAATTACTCACTCTACTTATGATTTACGCCATCAAGAAAAAATTACACAAGCGATCTCAAATAAATGTAATTATTTTGGGAATTTTTTTGAGGAATCTAAAACAATTAATACAATTAAAATTGATCAAGGTATCACGGATTATCAATTTACTACGGTGATAAAAATTGTATCAACAAATGGTTCTCGACATGCAATTGCTCATAGTGAGTATCTAGATCAATATGATACTAATTTAAAGACTTGGGGAGTTTATTATATTACAGATATAGAATGCCAATAAATCGGCAAAAGCTTTCATGCCTCAAATTTTTTGAGGCATGAAAGCTTTTAAATTTTTAATTCACATTCTAAAATATTAATTGCGACTTGAAGTTGCCTATCATTTAAAAAACTTCTATTTGGTGTATTTTTAAAATTCTCATTTATTTTTTTAGAGTCATAACAATTTTTAGGCATGATACTCACCGGAAATGATTTTTGTTCTGCCTTAACAGGATTTAATGTTAATGGAAAAACTGCAAGATCTTCCATTCGTAATGAGTTTTTTTCACTGAATGATGGGAAATCTCCATCTAAAAATACTTGGTAATCTGGTTTTAGGCCAAAATTTTGGTGGGAAGTCCCATCAGGGTAACGCATTACTAGCGCCGTATAATGTAACTCAATTTTGTCCAAACCACCGTATGGAGTTTTGAATGTTTCAGTAATTTGACCTATACCTTTACCAAATGAGCGATTACCTACCAATGCACTCCTGCCATGAAAACGGAGAACACCTGCTAAAATTTCTCCAGAAGACGCAGTTCTTTCATTAATTAATGTAATTATGGGTTTTGAAAAGGCTGCGTCTAAATCAGATTCTCTTTTATCCACAGAATTATTCATAAAATCATATTCTGTGAATAAATTTTTATTTTTGCCTAAAAATAGTGAAGAGATGCAAGCTGCTGTTTCACTATATCCTCCTGGGTTGTCCCGTAAGTCGAGGATAAGAGCATCTGATGATTCGTTCATATTGGATAATATTTTTTTAAAAACACGACAAGTGAATTCTGGCTCAAAGTCAGAAGGGATTTCTTTTAGGTGTAAGTATGAGTATTTTGTTCCATTGAGAATAAATTTTTTGTCAACAACTGGAGGATATTTTTGATAACCAAATTTTACCTTGAGGTCGAAAGTTTTATTTTTTCTTAAAACCTTAAATGGTACAACTTGGTTTATATGAAATCGCATTTTTTGATCTAGAGTTTCAAAAGTGGGGCTTTTAATTTTTTCACCATTAATTTCAGTGATGATATCATTTCTTTTGAATCCAGCTAAATAAGCTGGTGACTCTACTAACACTTTATCAACAATAATTTGATTCTCATCAATAATGAGCTCAATTCCGCTCGATGGAGGTAGTGATATTCGATTAAAACCATTGTATTTTAATTTGGGTGCATATACTTTGAAAGGGTCGTAAGCTATCGTATTAAACTCATTTACAGCAAGAGCCGTCATATAGGGTGGAACATTTTGCAGCTTTTTAAAATCATTATTAAAAAAAGTAATTAAATTTTTTAATGTAAGATCATTTTTTTTTGCAGCAATTGCGGTAAATCTTATCCGTTTATCGATAATATATTCTTTAAATTGGCGATCGCGATTTATGAATTTTTGGTCGTCTTTGAGAATAATCTCATTGTTTTTTATATCTAGAGATTTTTCTGGATGACTAAATTTATAAAACCTCTCGATTGCCGCAAAACATCCAAGAAATCTGCTTGTGCTTTGATTACAATAATTAAACTCAATTGTGTTTGTTAAAAGAGTTGGTGCCAATTTGGTAGGTGCCCAAATAATTTCATCTTGCTTATCTAGTTGATCTGCATAAATTAATGAATTTAAAACAGCAAAAGTTAAGAAAAAAAATGTCTTTGAAAAATGCATGATAACCCTTCCTTTAAAACACCTAATGGAATTAAAAGCCTCAAAGAGCGTATCATGCAAAAGCTTTTTTATTTTTATGAAAGTATTTTTTGCATGGCCGTAAAGTTTTTATACAAAATTTGTGATTCGTATCTGGTTAGTTTAAATTTATGTCCATTGATTTGAAGTAAAATTTACATATAATGGTTATATGAACTCAATGGACATTCTTTTTTTTGTTTTAAAATATACACCTTGGTGGGCCATCCCCATCATGGTGATGTCACTACAATTTGCTTACCTCTATTGGCTAAAAGATTATAAACCTGTTTCAGTTCTACTAGGTTTCCTTGCGGCATTTTGTTTAATCATGTTGATTTTTTACATTCTAATGGGTGGTCCAAACATCAATCAAAACATAATGCAAAGCATGTACTAGTTTAATTAGTAAGTTAGATGTCATATAGAGAGAATTTTGCCCTTAGTTGTAAGATGTTGATAAATTGACACCCGTGAATTTTCCTTGTTACCATAAAGCCTGAGTCGATGGTTTTGACTGCAACTTTTCCAAGGATTGAACGAGTGAACGATTTTCATTTTTTGCATTCTTCTTTTGAAGGAGAACCTAGGGATCCAAACTCCGAAAAGCGTGTTGCTCACACTGTGAAACTTCCTGATGTCTATCTAGTTGAAGATGACAAAATACTAGGTAGTGCGATTAAAAAATTTATTGAGAAAAAATCCGATATCAAGGTTCATTTTTTTGTTAACCCGACAGATTGTTTGGTTGAGCTTGATCGTAAGATTAAGTCCGAAACAATTGTAAACCAAATGCCGTTTTGCTTAATCACAGATATTAGCTTTGAGGCTGGTGGATCTGATGGTCTACTGCTTATTGACCTGCTAAAAGAGCGTGGTCACCATTTTGTTCCAATTGTTATGACTGGTTTTGCTTCGATTGAAACAGCGATCAATGCGACTAAAAAAGGTGTATTTCACTATCTAACAAAGCCTTTTGAGTTGGAAGTCCTTTTTGAGTTGGTGCTCAAAGCTTATACTAAAAAATTAAATATTCCAGAAAGCCAATTGAGCTCGAACGATATTATTTTAAATAAAGTTCAAGCTGTATCTTCAAATCACGAAAAATTAAAAATCGAATATCCTACAACTGATGACATGTTTCTGGGAATGATTGGACGATCGAAGGCCATGAAGCAAGTTTTTGAGCGCATCAAAAAAGTTGCAAATTCTGATTCGACAGTTTTTATCAATGGCCCATCGGGAACAGGTAAAGAGTTGGTTGCAAATGCAATTCATACTTTATCGGCCAGAAAAACCCACAATCTTGTATCTGTTAACTGTGGAGCGATTCCATCAGAACTTTTAGAGTCTGAATTATTTGGACATGAGAAGGGCGCATTTACAGGTGCGATTACTTCACGCAAAGGGCGTTTTGAAGTTGCACATCGTGGGACTATTTTTTTAGATGAAATTGGAGATATGCCACTACTTCTTCAAGTAAAACTGCTTCGTGTACTTCAAAGCCGAGTGATTGAAAGAGTTGGATCAACCGAACCAACAGAGATCGATGTTCGCATTATTACAGCGACTCACAGAAATCTAGAAGATTCTGTTCAGCATGGAAATTTCAGAGAAGATTTATATTATCGCCTAAATGTTATTCCAATAAAAATTCCGGCCCTGAAAGATCGCCGCGAAGATATCCCTCTTTTAGTCGGACATTTTTTATCTAAGTTTGCTTCAGCAGACGGAAGAAATGCAATTGAGTTTGATGACGAATCACTGGAAATGTTATTTAACTATGATTGGCCAGGAAATGTTAGAGAGCTTGAAAATTTAATTGAAAGATTAGTTATTTTGCGCGGAGGAAATAAGATTTCTGCTAGCGATCTTCCGGTTAAATTTTTGAGTGTTGAATCAAAAGGTGCTAGTAGTGTGAAGAATATTATTACTCTTTCGGATGAAGGGTTGGATTTGAAACAAATTCTTTCTGATATCGAAGACTCATTAATTAATCAAGCATTAGAGATGACTGGTGGAAATAAGAATCAAGCTTCGAAACTTTTAAGTCTTAATCGTACAACTCTAATTGAAAAGATGAAGAAAAAAGGTTTTGTGAATGCTCAGGATTTAAGCATTTAATTAATTCTCATCACCTTTTTTAATCGATTCACGCAAAAAATACTTTAAGACCTTGTTGCGGTTTGCTCCACCTAAGAGTGAGCGTAAGTCTTCATGTACAGTTTGATCGTAAATGATTGAGTGCAGAGTGCCTGGGCCATCTTCGATGCGTTTTGAAATATTCGCAAAAGATTCAGAAGTACTCTTAAAGGTTTTTGTGGCTTCATTAAGGTTGGCAAGGCTTTGATTGAGCTTCTGATCATTCATTGATGTTAAAAGCTTGTTGGTGTTTCCTGAGACCTGTTCGAGATTGAAAAGAATGCGCTCAAAACGATTCGCCTCAATTGGACCAAGAAATTTATCAATCTTTTGTAAAATATTTCCAGCTACTGCCATCAAGTCTTCTGATTTGTTGATGATCTGATCAAAAGTGCTTACTTCATCAATTCGCAAAACTTCTTTTCCTTTAACACCAGGAGCACTTTCGGTTCCACCAAGGATCTCTAAAAATTTATCACCTAAAACACCTTGAGTTTTAAATGCAACATATGAATCGGTTTTCACCCATTCAGCGTAATCATTCAGAATACCAATACGAATAGAAATGAGGTCAAGTGTTTTGAATTTAATTTCTTGAACTGTTCCGATTTTAATTCCTTTTAACTGAACAGCAGCGCCATTTTTTAAGTTTTGAGCATTTTTAACTTCAACAAAAACATCAATTTTAGAAGAAAAAAGAGGATTTTCTTTATTGAGTAAAAAAACAGTTAAAAAAGAAATAGCTAGCAATATAGAAACAAATAACCCTGAGGTGACGAGATATTTTTTTTCATTTGGTCGATACATAATTATTCCTTAACTTATTAAAAACTTCTTAACTTCCGGATCATTACTTTCTTCAAATTTTTTAGGAGTATCATTGAAAATAATTTTTCCTTGGTGAAGAATTAAAATTCGGTCACAAAGAGACAAGGCCGATGGGATATCATGAGTAACAAAAATTGAAGAAAGCCCGCGCTTTTTTAGTTGCTGCATAACACTTATAACATTTAATGTATTGCTCGGATCAAGTCCAGCAGTTGGTTCGTCGTATAATACTATTTCAGGATTTAAAATCATTGCACGGGCCATACCAACACGTTTTTGCATTCCACCTGAAAGATCACTCGGCATAAGAGCTTCCTTTCCTTCAAGATCAATTAATTTTAGCATATCTTGAATTTTTATTTGAATTTCAGGTTCACTTAAGTGTGTATGCTCACGAAGAGGGTAAGCAATATTTTCATAAACATTTATGGAGTCAAATAAAGCGCCACTTTGAAACGAATAAGAAATTTTTTTGCGATATTCGATTAATTGATCTTCATTTAAACGATCAATTTTTTGACCTTTAAAAAGAATATCACCAGAGTCAATTTTCTCGAGTCCTATAATAGATCTTAAAAGAACTGATTTTCCAGTTCCAGAACCACCGAGAAGTCCTAAACTTTCACCTTTGTTTAATTCGAATGAAACACCTCGATGAACATGGTGCCTTGAAAAAGTTTTATGAACGTTGTTTACACTTAATACTTCCATTTTTAGCTCCAAATCATTAAGAAAATTTTAGAGATAAAAAAGTCAGTTATTAAAATCCAAATTGAACTCATGACAACTACCCATGTTGTCGTGAGGCCAACTCCCTTGGTTCCATCTTTTGTAACCAGACCTCGGTAACATCCAAAAAGAGTAATGATGCCACCAAAGACAGCGGATTTAACGAGTCCTGACATATAGTCATGAAATTTTACAGTTGAGAATACTTTAAAAAAATAAAAACCAGGGGTGATGTCAAATTCGTTTTTACACACAATGAGTCCACCAAGAATTCCAACACCAAAAGATAATGATGAAAGTAGTGGTAGCGAAATAACTAATGCCCAAAAACGTGGGACAACTAAAACGCGAATTGGTGATGTTCCTAGTGCTCTGATGGCATCTACTTGTTGAGTAACATTCATTGATCCAATTTCCGCGGCAATCCCTGATCCAACTCGACCAGCAACAAGTAGCGATGTGAACAGCGGGGCCATTTCTCGCGCAAGCGATAAAGAAACAACCGCAGGCACATATAATGTCCCACCAAATTTTGTTAATCCGTAACCGAAGTTTAAAGTCATAACAAGACCCATTGTTAAACCTATAACAACGGTAATCGATAATGAGCCGTAACCAACTTGATAAATCTGTTCAACTAAGCGGCTATAGTAAAAAGGTCTGGAGAACGTAGCTTTTAAGACATCCATGAAAAGTTGAAAAATTTCGCCGTTCATTAGAAAAATATCTTGAAGTTTAAAAAATGGAGTTTCTGATGACTTTTTCATTAATTTTTTTCATCCTTCAATGAAGACTCAACAAAATTATGAAAATCATCGATATCGTGATTTAATTTTTTTTCAGATGTACTTATTAAGAGTGCATCATAAATGCAAAAATTTTTTTGAAAAACAACTAATCCTAAAAATCTTGTAACTCCATCTATTCCACCGCGCGCTTTTAAATAAATTGCATCTCGGTTGTAAAGAGTTTCTTTTTTCTTCTCAAAAACTTCAACGTCATCTACTCCAGCTAAAATAGAAGCGACGAGACCTTCTAGTGTAGAGAATTGATTTTTTCGGCAGTTGCTATTAAGGGCAATGAGTGAGTGTGTTTTGGTATTCTCAAATGTTAAATCTGCATTTTTAGAATCATTGATTTTTTTCCAACCAGAAATATTTGCATTTTCATTGATGATTTTCGATCGTGTATACACACTATCATCGCTAGAAAAAAAGGAGCAACCACAAGTTGCAATTAAAAAAAGTGCTATAAAGGAGAGTTTTAAAATCTTCATAAACCTATAAAATTGGTAGGTTTTTCCTACACCGTAAAATTTTTTGATTCTTTATTATTAAAAGAGTCCTTTAAATTATTGTAAATAGATGAAAAAACGATCATGTCAAAAATCCAACGAGATAAAATTACCTTAGAGAAAATTTTTCCTTTAAATTTTTTTTGAACAGTGTAAGATTGTTCATAAGTGAGAAAGTTCAGGAAGAATGGCCCTCACGACAAAGGAAGATAATGCGAACAGGATGTTTGTCAATTCTTGCGAAATTAGAATCTACAAAGTCATTTATTATTACATCAGTCAAAATGATGACGATCGTATTGTTATGTATACTTTTTTTCCCATCTCTAAATACTGATGCACAAGATTCTACTTCTGCAAAATCAAGTATTGTTCAGCAAGAAAAATCTGCAAATTATAATCGCTGGATATTCTACGCGAATCGCGATCAACTAGTATTCAATAAAAAAGGTCGCAATGTTCAGATAAAAACACTTAATGAAGAGCTCTATAAAAACCTTCAGCAAGAATTGTCTAATGTTGAAACAAATACAGGATATGTAAAAAAGTTTTCGAGCGAAAACATAGAGAAAGATTCTAACGCATTTGTTATTAATATAGAGCTTGCGAGCGAGCAAGTAGAAATGTTCTCTTTTTATAGAGAAAGAGAAAAAAAATATGTCCTAGATTTGTGGATAGATGGCGAAAATACATCGATTAATAAAATTTCTCAAAAAGTAGCAGCGTCAGCTCAACCAGTTGAAGTTACAAAAGATGAAACCGAAGAAAATACTCTTACAGATTCAGTTTCAACGAAAAACGCTCAAACCACAAAATCAATTCAAACAGAGTCAGCATTAAAGAAGGTTAAAAAGGGCAACAGTACTCCTCAAAAATTAAATGAAGAAGTTATCGCTAAAAAAATTGAAGATGACAAAATACTTTCAAGTTTGTACGTAAATCCAAACTTCAAGTTTCAAATGAGCGAGAAAGAAAGGGAAGCATTGGATGAATCGCAAAAGAAAGCCTATCGAGATTTTAGATATGGAGCGACGTTCTTTTGGGATTATGAACCAATTGTTCCAGCGCTGAAAGGAAACGTTAATTTAGATGCAAAAATTCCAGAATCTTTCTACCCAATTATGAACAGAAAGTTCGAAAAGAATGATAAAGAAGCTCATCTTCAATTAACAATTAATCTCTACCGCAAAAAGAACTATGGTCTAATGAATAAATCAATGTCGCTTTTTGCTCAAAAGTATGGGGAAAAAGCAGAGTGGGAGTTAATAGAGTTTCTAAAAGTAAATGCCATGCTTAAAGAAAATCTGGAAAAATCAGATCCAGAAATTTTTAAGAACTCAATTGGTCGGTTAAATTCAATTGTCGAAAAATCTGAAAATTACGAAATGAAAAAAGGAATTTGGAAATACTTGCTTTCTTATTATTTAGGAAAGGGAGACTACTTAAAAACACTTCAGATATCAAAAGATTTTTATGCCGGAACAAGAACGAATTTTGATTTTGAAGAGTCACCATTTCCAGCAGAAGTAATGCTTTATTCTTTGGCAAGACAAGGTCTAACAAAACAGCTTGTTGAGTTATCGAATGAAAAGAATATTAAGAAGTCAGTGGCTCCTGCAACAATTATCAGCTACCAGTCGTATGCAAAATTAAAAAATGGCTTAATTGATGAAGTAATCGCTCTATATGAAAAGAGCAGAAGTGGGACTTTAGGAGAACTTTCTCCTGGTGCCCTTTACAATGCAGCTGAAGCATATTTTAGGAAGGGCGATTATTTAAAAGCCTATACATTATTCCAAAAATTTGGAAAAGAATATCCTTACGAACTAGCAGCTTCAAATGCAATTTTAAGAACCGCGCTATGTTCGGACTTGTTAGAAAGAAATTACGAAGAGACGTTAGCAATCTATAAAGATGCTGTGGATAAAGCTGTTAATTCTGAGGTGAGCTACGAGGCTCGTTTACGCTATGTCGGTTTCAGATCAGTGAGAAAAAGAGTTCTTGATGATCGCGATCGTGAAATTAGAATTTTTTTAGAGCAAGATAAAACGACAGCTCAAGTATTAAACAAAAACCTTACAAAGCTGTTATATCAAGTACGCCTTAGAACATTAATCGTTGATGAAAAATATAAAGAAGCACTAGCATATTTGGCACTTATTCCAACTGCAAGCATGACGAAGATTGATGTTCGTGCTTTTGAGGGAGATGCTGCGGAAATTGTTTATGGATTAATTGACGATAATTATAAAAAAGCTGAATACACTAATGTCATTAAACTTTGGCAAAATTATAAAAATATTTATGTCGATAAAGTTGCCCTTGATCCATACCTAAATTTCTTAATAGGTGCTTCATACGTGAAACTTGGAATGTATAAAGGCTTCGACGAAGTCTATGCTAGCTTTAAGAATCTAAAAGATTCACCGGCCCGCACGTTTCCTCTTTGGATAAATCGCCCCAAATCAGAAAATGCAGGGAATTTATTGTCAGAACTGGCGATTATTAAAGATTTAAAGCTTAAGAATTACGACTTAGCTTTAAACGAAATTGAAGCTTTAAGAAAGATCACACCAGAAAATTTACGTCTTGCAGTTTATAAGGGATTAATCCATTACTACTCAAAGGATTATAAAAATTCCGTAGTAGAACTAGAAAAGTATTTATCTTCATCAACATCAAGAACAATATATGATCCTCAGGATGTGGCGGAGCTAGTGCGCGCCTATAC
>JACCDN010266368.1_pt1 | contig 12382 bp, 7 predicted proteins | sample 7441691 | NCBI WGS metagenome assembly JACCDN01 (sample SAMN15323439, study PRJNA562643) | freshwater metagenome | isolation source: river surface water | place: USA:Blue River Watershed | collected 2017-08-16 | reverse complement strand
ATTGGTCTAAGGGATAACCCTTCGGCAGTGGAAAAGAACTATCAAATTTTTCTCTCGCCTCTTGGAATTGATTACAAAAAAATTAGCCACGCTTTTCAGCGTCACACAGACGAAATTGCGATTGTCGATTCTCCGCTCGGCTATCAAAACCCCCTAGATGCCACCGATGCGTTTATTACTAACATGAAAAAAGCGCCCCTGCTGGTGCGCTTCGCCGACTGCCAGGGCATTTTACTCTACGACCCAGAAAACTCCGCCATTGGCGCAATTCACGCGGGATGGAGAGGCAACGCCAACAACATTATTGGCAAAACTATTCGTAAAATGAAGGCCGAATTTGGCTCTGATCCGTCAAAAATACTCGCCGGAGTTTCCCCTTCGCTTGGCCCTTGCTGCGCCGATTTTACCGATCCCCTAAGTGAGCTTCCGGAGGAAATGCACCGCTTTATAAATGAAGAAAATAAGAAAAAGGTTGACCTCTGGGCCTGCGCAAAACACCAGCTGCTTGCCGAAGGTTTAAGCGATTCCCATATCGACATAGCGCAGGTTTGCACAGTTTGTAACAAGGACGAGTTTTTCTCTTACCGCGGTGATAAAAAACGCACCGGCCACATGGCCGGAGTTATCGAACTACTCTAAAACCGCTTTGATTCTTCGCATTCCGCTACCACAACTCTCCTCTTTAGCGATCTTAAAGTGTCCCAAGTCGGCAGTGTTTTCTGCATGCGGGCCACCACAAATCTCACGACTATAAACGGAATTTTTTGCATCTTCACCCATTGTATAAACCTTCACTTGTTCGCCGTATTTCGTTTCAAAAAGACCAATAGCACCTTTTCCTTTCGCCTCCTCCACGCTCATCTCTTCCCACGAAATTGGCAAATGATTTTGAATTTCACGATTCACAATCGCCTCAACTTCCGAGATCTGCTCCGGAGTCATTTTGTCCGGATTATTAAAATCAAAACGCAACCTCTCGCCAGTTATGTTCGACCCTTTTTGCTGAACATGATCACCCAAAACATCCCTAAGGGCTTGGTGCAAAAGATGCGTAGCCGTGTGCAATTTGCGCACCTCGTCGCTATGGTCCGCCAACCCTCCAGAAAATTTCTTCTCCGCTCCCATTCTAGAAAGTTCTTGATGTTTCAAAAAGTGAGCCTCAAAAGCCTTCATTAAAAGTTCCTTTTCGCTCTCGGATTTTAGCCATCCCTCAGCCTCAAGCTCCTCCATTGTCATCTCTACAGGGAAGCCGTAAGTTGCGAACATCTCAAAGAAAAAGTCTTCCGCAAATGCTCCAATCCCATCAAGCTTTTTGTCTGCCAACTTCTCCATCTCTCTGCGCAAAACTTGAATTCCCTTATTAACTGTATTGTTAAAATTCGCCTCTTCTTTAGCGATTTCTTCAAAAACCCTCTCCTGATTTTGTACCAGCTCAGTATAAAACTCTCCATAAACCTTAACAAAAATTCCGGCAATTTTTCTTGCAAAATCCACCTCGATTCCCAGCTTTCTTCCATGACGAATCGCTCTTCGAATCAAGCGTCGCAAAATATAACCTTGATCACGATTAGATGGAGTTACCGCACAAGGATCGCCCAAAACAAAGGTTGCACACCTTAAGTGATCAGCAATAATTTTCTCCGAAACCTCCTGTTTTTCATCCGGCTTACTGTAATTCCCAAGCATTCTAATCTCCTCGATAACCTCTCTAAAAAGCTCGGTATCAAAAGGCGACTTCACGCCATTTAAAATCGACAACACTCTCTCCAGCCCCATTCCTGTATCCACATTCTGCTGAACTAGAGCCTCAAAAGTGCCATCCTCTTTCTTGTTGTACTGCATAAATACGTCATTCCAAATCTCTACCCAGTTTTTATCTTCAGAGTCGAAATGCTCCGGGGCCGGCCGGTCGCCGGTCCAATAGAACATCTCGGTGTCCGGCCCGCACGGGCCGGTCTGGCCGGCCGGCCCCCACCAGTTATCCTTCTTCGGCAAGAAAGCAATTCTGCTTTCCGGAATCCCGAGGCTCTTCCAAATCTCCGCCGACTCATTATCTCTCGGTGCATCTTCATCACCCGCAAAGCAAGAAACTGCCAGCATTTTCGGATCAAACTTCAAAACCTCAGTCATAAACTGATGGCTCATTTTAATTGCTCCTTCCTTAAAATAATCGCCCAAAGACCAGTTCCCAAGCATCTCAAAAAACGTTAGATGCGTGCTGTCTCCAACCTCATCAATATCATCTGTACGAATACATTTCTGCACATCTACAAGCCTTTTTCCCGATGGATGAACCTCTCCCATCAAGTAAGGAACCAAAGGATGCATTCCCGCCGTTGTAAAAAGCACTGTAGGGTCATTTTCCGGAATCACCGAGGCACCCTTTATCTCCCTATGATCGTGTTTCTCCACGAAGAAATCTATAAACAACCTTCTTAACTCGTTTGCTTTCATAAAATTTTTGGTCAATTTGCCCATTGATTCTACGAAAAATCCCTTTAATTTACAAGTAATCTATGGGATATTTACCAGGCTGTAAGCAATAAATTCCACAAACCCATGGGGCGAAAAGCAAATACAAAAAAAATAATTAGAGAGTTTTTAAAAGAGGAAAAAGCCAAGAAAAAAAATAAGAATAAGCGACAATTAAAGGAAGAGGCTTGGAAAAAAATCTCCAAAAAGCCGACTAAAAGCCAAAAGAATCAATCTCCTATCCAGCAGCACAAGGAGCTTTTAAAGTTAAAAGCCAAAAAACATTATGCAAAAATCCGCGAGCACAAACACAAGATTTTTGGTCTTGGATTAGCTGTAATAATGCTATCAATCCTTCTTTCAATTGGCTTCCTGCTTTTTCAAAAAGCCTACCGCGCAATGCCAATCGCCAAAATTCTTCCTGCAGATAGCACCGTTTTCCTGGCTGAAGTAAACACAAATTTCGATCACAACCAGGTCGCAAAAACATTTAATCTTTTGGCAAAATACCCTGAATACTCAAAAGAATCCGTACTAAAGAAAATCGAAGATACATACAAAGTAAGCTATGAAAAAGACCTAAAACCCTGGCTCGGCCGCCAAGCCGGCCTCGCCCTCGTCTCCCCTAAAGACCAGAAAAGCGAGGTAAACAGCTTCTATTTCGCCGAGACCCTAAACGAAGAATTAACAAACAGCTTCCTTCAAAAAACACTTCAGGCTAAAGAAAAAGAGCGCTTCGAGGGACACCAAATTTACACCCTCCCAAACGAAACTTTCGCAACTTTCATTGAAGACTATCTTGTCTTCACACCTAGCGAAAAGGGCCTAAAAGATTTATTAGCATTCAAAGATTCATACGGTCGAAAAAAACTCTACTCTTCTTCAAAATATCGCCGTATCGACGACAATCTCTCTTTCCACAAAGCCGGTTTTGTTTACGTCGACTTCGACCAAATGAGTAGTAGCGTCTTCCAATACTTCCAAATTTTGAGCGAACGCGGCCTCTCTATGGAGTCCCTCGCACCATTTATCAAGATGTTCGAGGCCGAAGGTTTTGCCCTTGTTGCCATGGAAAAACACTTCGCCGTAGAAAGCTTCCTAACTCTTGATACCGACAAAGCAAAAGACAGCGAATACCTTTCTTTCAGCGATAAATACAGTGCCAGCCTTAGCCAGCTCGTCTCCGAAAACATCCTCGCCTTTTGGGGAGGACAAAACTTGGAGCATCAGCTAAAGCGTTTTGTGGAGGTAATGGCCGGAGGAAATCAAGCTACCGTCCAAGGTTTTGAGCTTATTCTCCAAAACTACACCGAGCGTTATCTCGGAAAAGGTCTAAATCTAAAAGATGATATTCTACCGCTTTTCCAAAGAGAGTTTGCCATTGCTCTTGAACAGGACGGCAAAAAGAACATCTACAAACTTTTAATCGAACTTGAAGACGTAGGCAAAGATGCCCTAAAAATCCATGAAATTGCCGATAACTTTGCGATGGTGGGGGCTTTCTTTAAGCCAAAAGTTGTAGAGCACACCCTGCCAGACGGAACAGTTGGCCGCGAAATTATCGCCGTGCCAGAAGCAATAACCAAAGAGGAAACCAAATACGGCAAAACAACAATTTACGCCCTTAACATGGGACAAAGAGAGTGGGGAATCTACTACGCTATCGTTAATAATATCGGTGTAATTTCAACCAGAATAGAGGGAGTAAAAAACACTATCGATATCGCCGAGGGTAAGAAGAAAAATCTTAGCCAAAGCCCAATCTTCACCGAAGATATCGTTCCAATTCTCTCCACCTCCGACGAAGTGAGCTATTTTAACATCGAAAAATTATTGCCGATTTTCTTCCAAGACAAAGAGACTCCGAAATTCTTGAATACCATCAAATCTCTAAGCTCCGGAAAGAACTACTTTAACGACGGCATAACCTCGATAAATTACTTGCAAATCAAGTAAAAATGACCAAAAAGGTTAGCGACATAAATAGCGAAAACTCTAAAAAACAAATTAATTTACGCCCAAAGAATCAAGCAAGACGGCCGCGTAAGCTTATTAAAAAACACCATTTTTTCTCTGCCAAAAAATCTCCGATTAACGACATGGCCGACTTAAAAGGCGGCGAAAAGCTCAGCTTCATTTATGTAAAAGCCGAAAAGCACAACCCGCCAAAATTCCTTGGCAACATCCTCCGTGTAACCATCTTCGGTATTTTAATGATCATTATTATCAACAGCATAAACATTTATTTTAAGAGCAAGACCCTCGCTCAAGATGTTGTAACCAAGACAGCCGAAGGCTACAGCTTCCTTATCGATGCTGGAAAAAGCGCCTCCCAAATTGAGTTTGAAAATGCCATTAGCGCTTTCGACAAAGCCTCTGAGTCTTTCGGCAGCGCACAGGGCGACCTCTGGTTTATAAGCACCGACAAAACCTTTTATTCAAAAGATGGCAGCCTGAAACAGGCTGCCACGGCTCTGCTTAACGGTGGTAAACATTTCGCCGAGGCCGGAAAATACTTCCTTGGCGCAGTCGAAGAGTACAATAAGATTCCACTTTACTTCGTTGCCAAAAATCAGAACCCAGACAAGCGCACTTTATCAATCACCGAGCCGTTAAAAATTGGTCTTCAAAAAACAGACCTCGCCATCCAAGAAATAGAAAAAGCCACTAAAGAAATGGAGGGGCTCGATCCCGACACCCTACCAATCTCCGTTCGCACTCGCGCCATCTTTGCCAAGCAAAGTCTCGAAGAGGTTACAAAAACCCTCAAGTCCACCGCCGAGCACTTTCCCGCCCTCCTAAAGTTACTGGGAGACAGATACCCCCACAGAATCCTCGTCCTGCTTCAAAATAACAACGAAATCAGAGCCACTGGCGGCTTTATCGGCAGTTATGCCATTATCGACCTCAACGACGGTTACATCGAAAAATTAGAGGTCCACGACGTATACGATATCGACGGCTCTTTCGGCGAAATAATTCCACCACCAGAAGAATTCCTTCCCTTCACTAAAAATTGGCGCTTTCGCGACAGCAACTATTCTCCCGATTTCCCAACCTCTGCCGCCAAGGCAATGTGGTTTATGCAAAAGCAGGGTGGGGCAGGTGTTGATACCGTTATCGCCATTAATCAGGGCCTTCTTAGAGACCTCTTAGAAATTACCGGCCCGGTACAAGTCGGCAACTTCGGAAAACTCGATTCCTCAAACTACAACTTGCTGCTCAGCTTCGTAATCGAAGGTAAAGTTTGGGGAGCAGAAAACCCAAAACACATCCTTAAAGTTTTCGTTCCCGCCTTCAAAGACGCCATTTTAAAAGAGGAAAACGTTGGCAAACTAACCAGTAAACTTTACCGAGCAATCCAGCAAAAACACATCATGATGTACTCCGCGCACGAAGACATCCAAGCCCTTTTTGACTCCTTAAATGTTAGCGGCAGACTCCACGAAATTCGTGAAAAAGAGGATTACCTCAGCGTTGTAAATATCGCTGTTGGCGGCACTAAATCCGAACAGTTTATGGACGAAAATATCGATCACAAAACTTCCATTAGCTCAACTGGGGCCTTAACAAACGAGATAACTGTTAAGCGCACACACCTTTGGACAGACCAAGTTTATCTCGATTGGAAGCGCGTCCTTAACCGCTATGGCTTCTCCGATCTACCAGATCCAATTATCGACATTCTCGGCCGTGGCAAAAATGATGTAATCACCAGGATTTATGTTCCAAAAGATTCAAAAATAATCGATTCAAAGAGCACCAACACCATTCAAACAAAATATGATCCCGACACCGACCGCACCTATTTCACAACTAGAATGCAAACCTCTGCCGGCGAAACATCGGAGCTTAAAATTACCTACACTTTGCCATTTTCCCTAAGCTTTTCTCCAGCGGATACCTACCGCTTAACCATCGACAAACAGCCTGGATCCAGCGGAAGTATCCTAAATAAACTTATCGAAATAGACTCCGAAATTAAAAACATCGGAACCTTCCCAAGCGAAGCCGAAATTACATCAAGCAGCATCGAATACTCCACAAATCTTGTTTACGATAAGTACTTCGCCGCCGCCTTTACTCAAGATTAATTACTTTCTGCCAAACATTTTTTCTAGCTCCTCCAGCGTGATTGAAATCATTGTTGGTCTTCCGTGCGGGCAAGTGTAAGGCCTTTTCAAGGTCTCCATCTGATTAATAAGCTCCTGCATCTCCACCATCTCCAGCTTCTTCCCAAACTTAATCGCAGTACGACAAGACATATAAGTTAAAATCTCCTCCCTCTTTCCCTGAGCTTTTGTTGGAGCTTTTCCGCTAATTATATCGTCCAGAACACCTTTTATCACCACATCTAAATCCTCCGAAGCCAAAAATCTCGGCACCGCATTCACCACAAAAGTCTCTCCGCCAAAGTGATTAATCTCAAATCCCAAAGCCTCAAACACCTCCATATTCTCCTCGATAATCCTCACCTCTTCAGAAGTTAATTCAACCGAAAGGGGAGTGAGCAAAATCTGCGACGCCTTCTCCTGAGCCTCAAACTGATCCATCAACTCCTCATACCTCACTCTCTCGTGAGCCGCATGCTGATCAATCAAAATCAACTCTTCACCACTCTTCGCAATAATATAACAGGTCGAAAGCTGAGCCACCGCTTTCATTTTTGGCTCACTAAACTCCGTCATCTGCTCGACCCCAAAATCCATTGAATCTTGCGGCGCCGCCGGACGACTATAGCTAAAAGAGGGACGACGATCACTAAAACTCGGAACAAAAGCATGTTCATTAAAATTCAAATCACTACGATTACTCTCCTTCGGAAAGTTATCAGACATATATCTCTGCGACTCCGTAAACGCCTTCGGAATCAAACTATGCTTCTCCAAAGCGCTCTTCACCGCCGAATAAACAATCTTAATAATCGACTGCTGGTCCACGAACCTCACCTCCATTTTTCGCGGATGCACATTCACATCGACCATCGCCGGATCAATCTTGATATCAAGCATAAAGACCGGTTTCTTGTCCTCCATCAGCATCGAATGAAAAGCCTGCTTAATTGTGTTCGCCAAAAGTCCATGCTGAATCGGTCTTTTATTAACAAAGAAATATTGATGTTTCGTTGAGCTTCTAGCCAAAAGCGGCTTCCCAATAAAACCTTCAATCTGAAAATTACTCCCGCCATAAAAAATCGGAAGCATCGCATCGGCCGTAGATCTCCCAAAAACATCTGCAATACGTGACAAAGAATCTTGTACCGCCGGAAAATCAAAAACCGTTTTTCCATTATGCACAAGCTTAAAACTCACCTGATGATAAGCCAACGCCGTAGTTGTAAGCAGCCCACTCACGTGAGAAATCTCCGTCGAATCTTGCTTCAAAAACTTCTGCCTAGCGGGCGTATTAAAGAACAAATCCCGCACCTCAATCTGAGTTCCATCCGGCATTCCGACCTCGTGCAGCGAAAACATATCACCGCCAACACACTCCAGCTCCGTCCCAAACTCCGCCCCTCGCACCTTACTCCTTAAGGTCAATTTAGAAACCGACGCAATACTCGCGAGCGCCTCACCACGAAACCCCAGCGTCCCGATTCTCCACAAATCCTCCTCCTGCGAAATTTTACTCGTAGCATGCCTCATTAAAGCCATTGAACAATCCTCCTTCGCAATTCCTTTACCATTATCCACAATCTTAATCAGACTCTTCCCGCCATCTTTCACCTCCACCAAAATCCTCGTTGCCCCGGCATCCAAACTATTCTCCACTAGCTCCTTCACCACACTCGCCGGCCTCTCCACAACCTCACCCGCCGCAATCTGGTTCACCAAAGTCTCCGGCAAAAGTTTTATAATCGACATAAAAATGTTTTATTTCTGGACACTCATCATCTCCTTTTCTGGTAAAAATTCAAATATTTCATCAAATTTTAATTGCGCTTTTCCATCAATTATTTCAAATGGGAAGCCCCAGCCCTTCAAATTACCATTTTGCCTCGCTACTCCCCATATCACATTTTCTTCAGTAGGAAATTGATTCTGAGACTCAAAAACTAGCTGATCAACCCCCGCTAAAAACCGATCCTCCAGCCCTCTTAAATTCTCCAAAACAGGATAATTAAAGACTCTTGCAGATGAATCTTTATCCAGAGTCCATCGCCATGAATCAATCACCCCAAGCTCAGCCAGCCCAAGTTTATTGAGGTACAAAATCGTAAAATCATCATTCTTTTTGCCTTCACCTTCACCAAAATAGATGAACTGATGGCTCGTTCCTTCAATAACTCGCTCCTCCTTAAAATCCTGCAAATTGGTATTTGCTAACCTTTCTGCATCTTCGTAACCTCTCAAATCCATGAGCTTCAACATCACGAAAATCGACGGCGGCGAATCAATCTCCATGTCATAAATATTCTGATAATCAAAGTTCTCTATCGTCTTCCACGAAAATATATCGTGCAATTTAGAGGACTCAACCGGAACATAATGAGAAAAATCCACACTTGCAATCACCAGATCTTCGGCATTTACTTTACCGTTAAGCCATTCCACAAGTTCCATTAACTCCTCTTCGCTACTGCCAAACTTAAGCATTATCGGCACTATCTCCGCATCTGGAAAAGTGCGTTTTACATATGGAACGTGAGTAAAAATCGAGTGCTCTTGAGAAAAATTTTTATCCTCAAAGATCAAATCATCTTTGAATTTTTGACTACTACCAACTTCACCATCGACTGTATGAAAGACACAGCTTAAACAACTTTGAATGTTATTTTTACCAGTCTCATAATGATTAGGGCCAATTATAAAAACCTGCTTCGGCTTTTTTACCTCCCCCAAACCCTTATAAAATTTCGCCAGCTCATACTGCACAACCATATGATGCGGCAAGATGACTCCCAAAGGGGCCCGCTCAAAAATTTGAGCGGGCCCTTGCTTAAATATATGTTCCCACATCTGATTGTCCCCTGCATAAAGCGGATAAACATCCACTTGTTTTTCGCTACACCCTATAAGTAAAAGCGAAAGCAGTAATGTTAGTAAAGTCTTCCTCCCCATTCGATAAGTGTAAATCCTTTTCTTTCTCCTCTCTTAAGTCTCTGCTCTTTTACCTCTTTCTTCTCATCTAAACCTTTATAATCAAAGAAGATACGAATTAGCGTATCAGGCTTAGGCTCAACAGTTAGCGGAGCGTAAGTATCAAAAGTTTTTTGATCTATAAAAGTGATAAAATAGTATGGTTTCTCAGTGAAAAACGGTAACCAAAACTCTTTGAAATCAGCCGTTTCCTTCTCATTCATTCCCATAAATGCCAACTTTGTATCAAAGAATGTTTCTACATCTGTTTTCGCTACAACAAATCCCTCCTTAGGAGTGATAAAATTTGTGGCAAAACCCTCCCAGAAAAGATAAGGATATTTCTTACGATCTTTTAGATTGTAAATATCTCCTTTTGGAGTAGCCAATACCTCCCAACCATCACCAATATCTGGATCTGAAACAGAGATACCATTTGTCGGTTTAACATTTACTTTCACTCTCGTATTCTCCTCAGGATAAAGGTAAATAACCGGTTTTCCCATCTCCGCTCCTCCTGGTGAGTAATAAACTGTCACATTTGCAGTTCTTTTTGTTCCATCAGCAAAGAAAGCCGCAAACTCATACTTATTAGTTCCAGGGCCAAAATTTCCCCATTTTACCGCAGCTCTATAAGTAAAATTTGTATCTCCCTGTTTAAAATCCTTCAATGTGTAAACATCCTCCGTTATAGGGCCCTCTCCAAGACCAGTACCATCCTCAAGGTTAGTGAACTTTGCTGTAACCGTAATTTTCTTTGTATTCGGTGAAACTACGCCAGTAAAAATAACTGGTTCAGAATAAAAAGTTTCATCATTTGCTGGCTTATTGATAGTAATATAATTCGCGCCAGTATATTCAACTTTTTTAACTACCTGCTCCTCCTTTTTCACCTCCTCTTTTTCTTCTACTTCAGTCTCAACATCCTCTACTTTTTCCTCTTTTTCCTCTTTTTCCTCTTCATTATTTTTCTCTAAAGCCTCAACCTTCTCTTCAAGCTCCTCAATTTTTTGCTGATACTCTTCTTCCGCCTCTTTTGACTTATAGCCAGGCAAATATTCACACCCAACAAGGCTTAGCGTTAAAGCCAAGATTAAAAACTTTTTTACCATACTGTAGAATTAAAAATATCTTTAAAACTCTACTCTTTTTCCTTTCTATCCGCAAGTTTCTGCAGCTCTTCGAGGCTTTTCCAGGCGTCGATAGGGGAGGTATTGTTTAGATCCAAACTGTTCAATTCTTTCAAGATTTTATGCGATCTATCATCATTTTTTATTTCAAATAATGCTTCCTGATTCGGACTCACCATCTCTTTTGATATTTTCTTTGTCTCCAGTTCATCCAAAACACCCCGCGCTCTAGAAACCACAAAAGGAGGCAAACCAGCCAATTTCGCCACCTCTATTCCATAACTTTTATCCACACCGCCCTCCACAATTTTGTGCAAAAACACCACTCCCTCTCGCTCATTTTCTCTCACGGCCACGCTGAAGTTTTTCGCTCCAGAAAGCTTATCTGCTAGCTGAATTAGCTCGTGATAGTGAGTCGCAAAAATAGTTTTTGCCTCAATTTTATCGTGTAAATACTCCATAATCGCCCAGGCCAAACTCACGCCATCGTAGGTCGAAGTTCCTCTTCCCACCTCATCTAAAATAATAAAACTTCGCTTCGTAGCATGATTCATAATATAAGCGGTTTCTTGCATCTCCACCATAAAGGTACTCTCACCTTTTGTAAGATTATCCGCCGCGCCAACTCTTGTAAAAATTCTATCCACCACTCCGACCAAAGCTTTATCGGCCGGCACAAAACAACCTATCTGAGCGAGCAAGATAATTAGAGCATTCTGCCTCAAATACGTCGATTTACCGCCCATATTCGGTCCAGTAATCAACGAAAATCTCTTCTCCTGATTAAACAAACTGCTATTTGGCACAAACTTTTCACTGCCATTAATCTTCTCAATTACCGGATGTCTTCCATTTAAAATATCAAGATCATACCCATCGTTCACCACCGGCTTTTTAAAATTCGACTGCTCCGCCAAGAAGGCAAAAGAGCTTAGTACATCAATCTCCGCCACCACCTTGGCAATCTTCTGAATCGCCACCAAATCCTTCAAAACCTCCATTCTCACTGCATAAAAAATGTCATATTCAAGCTCTTTTATCTTTCCATCAGCAGCTAAAACCTTCTCCTCATATTCCTTCAACTCCTCCGTGATATATCTCTCCGCATTCACCAAAGTTTGCTTCCGAATATAATCCGCCGGCACAGAATTTAAGTGAATATTGCTAATTTCTATATAGTACCCAAAAACCCTATTAAACTTGATTTTAAGCGAATTAATACCCGTCCTTTCAATCTCTCTCTGCTGCATTTGCTGAAGATAGGTCTTCCCATCCGTACTCAATCCGTGAAGTTCATCAAGCTCGCTGTTATAACCGCGCCGAACCATGCCGCCTTCTCTTACAGAGTGCGGCGGCTCCTCCACAATCGCCTTTTCAATAGACTCCACCAAGCCGCTCAAATCCTTCATCTCATCCACTAAACCGCCAAACTTATCCGAAAAAGTAAGAATATTTTTCAGCTCCGGAACCAATTTTAAAGACTCTTTCAGCGCTACTAAATCGCGCGCATTTCCGCTACCCAAGCTAAGTTTGCTCAATAACCTCTCAATGTCGTAAACCTTCTCCAGGCTCTCCCTAACCTCTCTAAGTGAACTGCTATTCACATAAAAATCTTCCACCATCCCCAATCGATTATTAATATCCGACGACTTAATTAGTGGATACATAAGCCATCTTTTTAGCATTCGTCCTCCCATAGAT
>JACCDN011048052.1_pt1 | contig 12384 bp, 9 predicted proteins | sample 7441691 | NCBI WGS metagenome assembly JACCDN01 (sample SAMN15323439, study PRJNA562643) | freshwater metagenome | isolation source: river surface water | place: USA:Blue River Watershed | collected 2017-08-16 | reverse complement strand
TTACTTCTTCATCATCACACATGGTATCCTCAAATATAGTTACTGCCTGTGATTCTAGTTTGTATCCGGTTATTTCCTGATACATATTTTGCAAATAAGTTAAAATTTCTTCTTTTATCAGGTCGTTAGGTATTATATTTTTATTTACTAATACGTTGGTCAATGGATCTGAATTATGACTATTAAACCAAATTGAAATTGCCGTTCGATCATAGGTTTTGCAAGAATCGATAACTATTACCGGATCGAACATTAATTTAAGTCCAATTGGGCAACATAGATGTGCTGGAAAATCAAAATCAAGGATCCAAGGTGCTATTTTTGCTAGCTTGTCTAGTTCCTTTTCGATGGTGGTTTTTACTGGGACTAGCGGTACATGATTAGTAGCTTGCGGTGCTTCCCTGATAACCTCTAGGTTGTAATAATGTCGATTAATTGGTGGTAAGGCCAGTAACGGATTGTAAGCACGATTAATAGCATGACCTGCGCGTGCCCGAACTAAATTGGTGATTTGTTCTACATATATATCACAATTAGCTAGCTTATTTAGCATCGTAGTCATAAGTGGTTCTTGGTTATTATTGCGTAACCACGCTTGGATATCGTATTTTGCTTTAATAAAATCGACCACGCGTATAGAAATTAATTGCTCATTAGTAGTTTCTGTTAATATTCTTTCGACTGTAACTTCGATTACAGTAAATATAAAACGCTTTTCAACTTCTGATGCTTCTTGACCGCCAAAGAAAATTAAGCCATGAGGATTGGCGCCCTTTTTTATTAATAGTTTAGCAATTTCATAATTATTGTCACAAATTGCATAATACACCGGCGGTAATTCAGCGCGATTGCGGTTTTGATCAGCGCCGTTTTCTAGCAGTAACGCTACGGTGCTGTATAAATTGGCTGCTACGGCTAGCTGTAAGGGGGTGGTGCGTTCTACCTCCAAAAAATTGCGGGTAATTTTATACGGGGTATTAATTATTGATTCAAATCTAGTTAAATAAAATCTTAAACGATAAAACCACCAGCTGGTGCTTTTAATTATGGCATTGGCAGTATTTGTATCACCGGCAATTATTGCTTGGTGTAAAATGGTCATAACTTACGCTCCATGTCGTCTTAAACCAGTTTATATTTTAAAGAAATATATTAATCTGTCAAAATTGATTTAGTTTAAGGGGGCGCAATAGGATTAGTACAACTAGTAGCTGAATAGCCTAAGCCAGTTTCAAAATAATCACTACATGTCCAACCAGGAGGTACATAGGTAGCTGTACCGTTGTCGCAAGTAGTTTGATCTGTGCCACAAACTGTAGTGTTAGAGCAACAAGCGGCATAATTACAGCCGGTACCGCCACCAGAGCAATCATTGTTACCAGGATCAGCGGCAAAGCCATTCCAGACATGAAATAATTGATACGTGGCTTTTACCGAGCCAGTGCTGTCAGTAGCATAACCGACAATACGGTAGGTATGTTGATATGGGCTACTGGGATTAGTTCCGAGCAACGAGACGATAACGCGCGCATTGCCGCCACCAGCAAACGTTCCTTCGTAGGCAAAGCCATTGTCGTTCCACCAAGCATTAGTTTCCGAAGAGCCGTTCATAATCGCTGAGCCAAGGCCTGATGACCAAGCTAGTACTGGACGGCCATTGTATGGAAATGCCGAGTCAGTGGTGTAACAGGTGCCAGTACTGGTACAGGTACCAGGCTCGGGGTAAGTAGCGTCAGGATAAGAGGCCAGAATTCGGTTCGCATACATCGCCATACTTTTGGCTTTGGCCAGGGCTTCCATATACTGGCTATAGTTGCGCCCAGCACGCGCTGAGACGTTAGTTTCAGCCACGGTGGCAATACCAAACCCGGACAGTATGATTAATAGCAGCAAAGCAATCACCATAAAAGCCCCACGTTGCTTTTTGGGGTTAGGAGATGAAAAATTTGCTGTTTGCATGCTAGTGGTCCCGGGTAATTCTTGAGTGATTAATAGAAATATAGAGTATTTCCTGGGACCATGTATGGATTAGTCGTCTATTTTGCAGTGTACTGGATTATAGACGAGTCTATTTTCCAGTTGTGTGAGAAATGAAGCGAATATACCAATGGTGTATATGATGAAAAGTCAGCATCACAGCAATATCTAGTTACTGGTTCAGCACGATTAGATTTGTATAAAAAAGGCGGTGACTCCTTGATGGGGCGATATCATTACTGGCGTATGCATCCGCTAACCATTGATGAATTGCCTGCAGATATGCATCCTGCAGATGGCTTAGAGCGTTTATTGAGTTTGGGTGGTTTTCCAGAACCATTTTTACAAAATGATGTACGCGAAGCACGTCGTTGGCGCAAGGAGCGGTTTGATAAAATTTTGCGTGAAGATGTGCGAGATCTATCGCAAATAAAAGATATAACTTTATTGCGTTTGTATATAGATGCTTTACGAAAACGTGTAGGACAGTTGGTTATAGCTGCTAATTTAGCTGTAGATTTACAAATATCTCCCACTACCGCACAATCTTGGTTAATCTTGATACAAAACATGTATATAGCTTTTGCCGTTTACCCACTAACACAAAATGTGCCGCGTGCTATACAAAAACCACCTAAAGTTTATTTTTACGATAATGCTGATGTATTAGATGATCCAGCTGCGCGCTTGGAAAATCTAGTGGCAACTACTTTGTTAAAACGGTTGCATTTTTTAGAGGATTATCATGGCTATGAATGTGAATTACGCTATATCCGTGATAAAGATGGTCGAGAAGTAGATTTCGTGACGGTAATTAATGGTAAAATTTGTGATTTAATAGAGGTGAAAAGTTCAGATAAAAATATTACAAGTAGCTTGAAATATTATGCTACGCGTCTGCAGCCGAAGAATACAGTGCAAATAGTTGGTAATTTGCGTAATAGTTACAGCAAAGATAACATATTGGTTGTCAATCCGATCGAGTATTTTATAAGTGTGGCGCCATTTAGTAAATTATTGGATGGGTTAGAATAAATCTACAACCCCAGCTTCGTGCTACGCACTCAGCTGCTCTTTCTCGACGCTAGCGCACAGACAACCCCAGCTTCGTGCTTACGCACTCAGCTGCCCCTTCCGCCGCTAAAGCGGCTCTAAGGGGCGGTTTTTATCGCAAAAATAATAGTTTTTATTACATAATCTATGTTATTAAAAATTTGATCGTTAGTGAATCTTAAGATGCTAATACCTAATTCTGCCAAAGCGTAATCTCTGTTACGATCCTCTGCGATGGCTTGCGGAGTAAAATGAATCGGGCCGTCAATCTCAATCGCTAATTTTAACTCTTTGCAATAAAAATCTATTATGAATGATGCTATGCGCATTTGCCGACAAAATTGTATCCCACAAATTTGTCGGCATCGAATTTTGTACCACAACTTTTTCTCAGCTGCTGTTGGCTTATTACGCATACTACGCGCAAATGGTTTTGTTTCAGGATTATATGGAATAATTTTAGTCATAAATTATTTTGCAATAATCATCCACAGTATTAAATCCTGAATTTCGCGACAAAAACCCGCCCCTTAGAGCTGCGCTAGCAGCGGAAGGGGCAGCTGAGCAAAGCGAAGCTGGGGTTGTAGAACCTCGCAACAGCAAAAATACAGCGAGTGCGTAAGCACGAAGCTGGGGTTGTTGCATATGCCCTCAAATTCCTAAGCATAAAAATGAACTTTTCGCGCCAAATATAAGTCTACATAAAGGAGTAAAATTATAAATAAACGAGAAATATTGTGTTAAATTCCGGAGATGCTAAAACTGCTATGATTTATGATAGCTTTGAAAAAGCTATACTTAGACATGTACAAATTAATAACGAATCAACAGCGTGTTGGAAAAAAGCATCTGAGCCTTCTTCTGGTGATCACAATGTAAAAACTGAATTGAAAGCTGCGATTACTAGCATATGTCAATATTTAGAAAGCTCCGCAGGTAAAATATTTTTAGAAAATAAAACAGATATCGATAACCCTAATAAAATTGCAAATCTATTTGATGATGCTGTAGCTGGGGTCAATCAGTTAATTGACGGTCAACCCGGGGATGGACGTTTAAAAAAACAACAAATATACAAAGATCTAGTTGCGACAGTTGCAGCTCAGTACCCTCCTGCTAAACTCACAGAAGATGATGTAAAACAAGCAGCTAGAAAATCCAATAATGCGCTAGTTATACAATTAAATACAAACAACACACAAGTAGAATGTGGTGGTGATGGTAATTGCGGCCCGCTATCAATCCTTGGTGCGCTTAATATGGCCGGTGTGGCTGTTAATGATAATGCGTTACAAGCAATAATTAATAATTTCCAAGCAAGTGATCACAACGCAGCAATGGTACTAAGAAAAATGTTGCTTGCATATATAAAAAAACCAGGTAATGTAGATGCGCAAGAAAAAGAAGGTTTATATATGGTGCCAGCCGGTGCGCCTATTGATATGAGCATTATGACTGGTGATGCAACGAATGGATATTTTTATAAGCCAAATGAATATGATAAAGACCTACTCAAACTAACACATTGGTTCTCTGATGCCGAAATGAATTTAGTTGCAAAAATGTTAAACATTAACATTGTTGTTGCAGTGCAAGGTCTTGGGGGAACCACTATACAGCGTAAAGAAACCCAGGGTGAGAATCCAGCCGGCACGATATATTTATATAATTACGCCGGTGCACATTACCAAGCTTATCCTGATAAAAAACAAGCTAAGATTGCACGACGCACAACAAGCCCCTTATCTGCTACAAGAGAACCAGAACCAGAACGTTCACCATCACCTACCACTACCCTTACTCTGCAACAACAAACTAAAGAAGTTGCACAGCTGGTAGAGGGTTTGAAAACTACTTTAATGGATCAGGAAAATATACAGACAAATGCAAAGAAATTTGATGCGGCCATTCTGTCTATGTTTGACAAAATAAAAGAAGAAGTACAGGCTGATACTAAATTAGAAGAAGAGGTGCAGTCTATAATTGATTTGCTAGAAAAAGTGAAGATAGAGCCAGAGAAAAAGATAGAGTTTAGTGAAGTACTGAAGGTACACCGGCAGGCACAAAGTCTACTTGATAAAGTTGGTTTTGCAACACTAGCATCAGACAGTCCTATTCGAGTTGCATTACAAGCCTATATAAGTAGTCCGTGTGATGTTATGGTTGCGGGTTTTCCAAGCTTTGTCAATCAGTCCATAGAAAAAATCACAAATGATATTCAATTTGCTGAGTTGTTAGGCCAATTATACGAGCTTGCAAACGATGCTGTCTCTCTATTTCCAAAAGATAAAAAGACCGCTTTAATGGCAGCAGCTTTGACTCTGAAACATGTATATTCGTTTGGTGAAGTTAGTAATGACGAGCTCGGAATACCATACAAGACAGGCCAGCATCCTGATATAAATCGTATAAATGCAGCGCAAGTAGCGCTTAATAACGCAATACTAGCTAGCGAGATAAAAAAAGACGACCCATTATTTAATATCATACAAACCGCTATAACTTGTGCGCTCCAGGTAGTTGAAAAGTATAACGAGTTACACCCCGATGTTGCTATAAAATCAACAGCGGCTACAGTTGCAGCCAAAAAGACACCAGTACCTAAACACGTTACTATTGTTAACCATACAAAATTAAATGAAGTTACAGTCTTTGTAAAGACACTTTCAGCTAATTTAGAAAGAGCAGAATATCCAACTGCTGGAGATGTTTCTAAAGTTAACGAACATGTTAGAAAAATTGCTAAGACCCTCGGAGAAGCCTATGACTTAGCTATGCTCGCATTACAGGATGAAAAAGCTAAGCCTGTAGCTATTGTAATCGAAATGATATTTGATGAAAGAGGCAAAATTCCAAATGAGACATATGTTCAGTTCGCAAGTGGAAAGATAGCTGCTCTTGATCTAAAAAAAGATGACCCTATCAAAATCGCACTGGAAACTGCTGTAGAAGCTGCGCTAGTAGCGATCGAAGCGAACCAAAAAATTAATAAGACTGTCCCTACAACAACCTTAACTCCAGCAGCACCAGGTTCCTCTTCATCCTTAAGCCATACTGTAACTGAGGAAGATAGAAACCCTGGATTTGTATACTTAAATCCAATCTTAGATAAAACAATAACTCCTGCTAATAATGAAAAGCAAGCTGTCGCCAAAATGAAAGATTGCTATGCTATGCTTGAAAAGTTGCTAAGCGATAAGCCTCATATGAGAACAGAAAAAATTGAAGAACTGCAAACATTGTTTTTCAATGGTTTTGCAGGTGAAATCAGCGTTGCAAAATTTAAACGATCTTTTGAAGAAATATTAACTGATAATATATATGCGGATGATCCAACTAGGTTGCTAGAAGGTTTTAAATCAAGAGAAGATAAAATTTTCAATTATGTCGACATTATCGCTCAAAGCAAACTTACATCAAGCTTGCCAATACTAGAACAAGCATTTGTTATACCCAAAGAGATGAACAATAACTCAGATTTAGAAAAGTCTGAATTTTTGCTAGATAAATTTGGCGCCACTTTGGAGGTTATTCAAGAAACTATCAAGTTAGAGTACCCTGTGTTTGCTATGTGGAGCGAAAAGTTTTGTGAGCAGATAGAAAAATTTGTGAAGGGAGATGAGGATGCTAATGACCTTGAAGACATTGAAGGATTATTTGATAAAGTGCTGATAAAACCAGACATCCCCCCAGCTGTAAAAACCATTTTAGAAAATAATCGCGGTTACATTACCGAAGCTCTGACGCGTATCCAAGACAGTAGAGATAACGCTGTTACTTTACAATCTAACGATCCTACAATAACTAATGATGTCTTTGAAACATTCCTTAATAAAAACTACGGTGAGCTTGGCCCTAGCGAAGAATTCCGTACTATAAAAGATTCCAGCGGCCCTATTACACTCCATAATAAAAATAAAACCAATGTTGATGAATACGATCCAGAACCTTTGGTGACATTCACCCCCAGCACCAAGCCAGCTGCTGCTGGAGTTGTTCCATTTGCTGATTGTAAGTTTAGCGATATCTACGCCGGTGCGAGAGCAGCTTTTATAGTCATGAACAAATTTAAAGAAGAAAACCCTAGCGCAGAGTGTAGTGTTGATAATCCTAAATTAACTTCAGACGCAGATTACAAGAATTTCTTGGAAGCTTTATATGATGCTACTAAATCGAAAGACGGTAAGTATATGATGAATGAAGTTAAAATAAATTTTACCGATCCAAGTATTAGACAAAATTTTATAGAGATTTTATCTGGTAGGAAGGATGTTGGTTTACCTAATAATGTAGTAGCAGCCTTAAAAGATAATTTCGGACCGCCTAAAACGTTTGAATATACTGGCACTAGGATGCCACGTCCGCCAAGAGCTACAAAAACAGTCCCGCTCAAAACCCAAGGCATATTTACTGACGCTGACTACCAACCTAAGCCTGCGGCTACTGTTACCGCCCCTACTGGAGGCACTACTGCTGTTACGTCTATTACTACTATTCGGCCTGGTAGCGGCACGCCACCCCTCTAGCCCCTAAGCCCAATTCATTATACAATTGCCCATACTTTACTACTTTTACCACCATAATTACCGGAGACCGTGCAGTGAACAACGTGCTACCCGCCAGCAATACTGGCATGCGCCGCATTAAGACTATTCATTTTGTTGGTATCGGCGGGGTGGGAATGAGCGGTATCGCCGAAGTGCTGGTAAACCTAGGCTATCAAGTTACTGGCTCGGATATCGCCAAAAACTCTTCTACCGAGCGACTGACTAAATTAGGGGTTAACGTAACGTATTCGCATATTGCCGAGAACGTCGCGGATTGCGACGTAGTGGTAGTCTCGAGTGCGGTATCCAGCCATAACATAGAATTAGAAATCGCGCGCAAACGCCGCATCCCAATTGTGCCGCGTGCCGAAATGTTGGCGGAACTAATGCGCTTTAAGCAGGGGATTGCGGTGGCTGGTACGCATGGTAAAACTACTACCACTAGTTTAATTGCCACGTTATTTGCTGCAGCTGGTTTAGATCCCACGTTCGTTGTTGGTGGAAAAATTAATAGTTTTGGCTTTAATGCTAAACTGGGGCAAGGCAGTTATTTTATAGCCGAAGCCGATGAAAGCGATGCCTCGTTTTTACACTTAAGTCCAATGATTAGCGTAGTGACGAATATTGATCGCGATCATATGGAAACTTACGCGGATGATTTTAGCAAATTAAGCGATACGTTTTTAGAATTTATTCACCGCTTGCCATTTTACGGCCTCGTGGTGTTATGTATTGATGATCCAGTAATTCGTAGCTTGTTACCACAAATTATTCGGCCGTACATTACTTACGGCTTCTCGCCTGATGCCGACGTAAAAGCATTAGACTGGCGCACTGAAGGTCAGCAGACGATGTTTACCCTGGTAACGCCAGGCAACCAGCAGCCGTTGGCCATGCGCGTAAATTTATCCGGTAAACACAACGTCTTAAATGCACTGGCAGCAATCGCGGTATCGCTAGACGCAGATATACCTATGGCTTGTATTAAAGACGGTCTCGAGCATTTTAAAGGCGTAGGACGTAGGTTCCAGGTGTTAGGTGAATTTAATTTCGAAGGTAAAAATATAACTTTAGTTGACGACTATGGCCATCATCCACGCGAAGTAAAAGCGGTGATCGACGCGGTACGTGGTAGTTGGCCTGGGCGCCGTCTAGTCATGATTTATCAACCACATCGCTATACGCGCACTAAAGCTTTATTTGAAGATTTCGCGGCTACTTTGTCAGAAGTAGATGTGTTAATTATGTTAGACATATATTCGGCTGGTGAAACAAGTATTCCTGGTGTAGACAGCCGAACTTTATGTGGCAGTATTCGTAAGCGTGGGGTAGTTGATCCAATATTCGTCGAAGATCCACAACTGTTGTTTAATACTTTACAAGGTATAATTAAACATGGTGATATCGTGTTAACCCAAGGCGCTGGGACTATAGGTAAAATTGCTAAACAAATAGCAGCTAATTTTCAGGAAAGCGTTAGTGTATAGTAAAAAATTACGGTTAATTATCGTAGCTGTTGGTTTATTTCTTAGCGGAACTAAAATTATAGCTACGGAACAGGATTTTAAGACTAAAATCGCTAACATGATTACCACTAATTTGCCTGGGGCTACAGTTGGGGTAATCTTGCAAGACGCGCGCTCTGGTAAAATTTTATATGATTACCATGGCAATAAGCATTTTTTACCTGCTAGCACCACCAAATTATTCACTGCCGCCGCGGCGTTACAAGAGTTAGGGCCGCTGTATAAATATGAGACAAGTTTATATTATGCGCTGCCAAATATTGATCATGCTGAGCGTAGTAGTGAAGTAGCACTTAAATTTACTGGTGATCCTAGTTTTAAACTGGTGAATTTGCAAAGCTTATTGAAAAAATTACGCCAAGCTAAAATTAAAGAAATTACTGGCGATTTATTAGTAGATGATAGTATTTTTGATGGGCCGTTATTGGGCCATGGTTGGACTTGGGATTCTGCGGCTTGGTATTATGCAGCGCCAGTGTCAGCGATAATTATTGATTATAATCAATTAGGCGTGACTTTATTTCCTACCAAAGAAATTGGTGGCACGGTAGTAGCCAAATTAGATAGTAATTTTCCAGGCGCTAATACACGTGAGCTTAAAGCTAAGTTAATTGGTGTTACTTATCAAGATAGCGAGACTAAATGTCAAATCCATGCGGAAGTTGACGATCAAAACCATGTCGCTATAAATGGCTGCTGGCCAATAGGTACTGAACCACAACACTTAAAGTTGGCGATTAAAAATCCAAGATTACAAGCTAAAACTTTAATATTAGAAGCACTAAAATTAAATAAGATCAAACTGCATGGTAAAATTAAATTTGCCAAAGTACCAGCTAATTTAACTAAATTGGCACATCATGAATCAGAGCCATTATATTTATTATTAAACGCAATATTAGGCGAATCGAATAATTTATATGCTGAAAGTTTGGTCAAAACTATGGGCGCAAGGTTATTTGGTATCGGCTCATTTAAAACTGGCTCGTTGGCAGTGCAACAAATTCTTACTAAATCTACAGGCATAGATTTCGCGCAAGCCAGATTACATGATGGTTCTGGTGCGTCGCGCTACAATTTATTAACTCCAGTACAATTATCCAGATTACTATATACCATGTTGCATGAAGCAAGCATTGGTAAATATTTTCGTGATGCCATGGCAATATCAGGTGTAAACGGTACACTGCAACAACGTTTTGCTTCGTTTGATACTAAAGCCAGTATTCAGGCCAAAACCGGTACTTTAGCTGGGGTCTCGGCTTTATCGGGCTATTTAACTACACGTAGCCAGCGCGAATTAATCGTTACGATTATGATCAATCATGCGGCCACAGATGGCGCCGCGCTAAAACGGTTTGAGAATGAGTTGTGTTATTTTTTGGTGAATCAAGTTTGATGTTTCTTTAGATTAATAAACCGCCCAAGAGCGCTGTGCCTCTATTTTTTATAAACTGTTTGCAAATTAACCAAATATAAGTTATATTCAGATATGTATAAAGTAACCATACGGAAACAAGCCCAAAAGAAGCTGGCTAGCCTAACTGAAAAACAAAGGATTACGATATCTGAGGCTGTTAGATTTTTGGGGCTAAACCCCGACGATGAGCGGTTGGATATCAAGAAGCTTGTTGGGCGCTCGGGTTACAGAGTACGAGTTGGTTCTTGGCGTATCATTTATGAACGTAACGACTATCTAAGAATTATCTCGATTGAGAAGATTGGTGCGAGAGGAGATATATACAAATGAATATTCAAACAATTAAAACTATAGATGGTCAGGAATTCGTATTGCTTCCACTTAGCTGCTATAAGGGCTTAAAATCTCAAATTGACGAATACATTGCGCATGAGGAAGAAGATGAGGATGAATACGTTCCTTTCATCTTAGAGGACTATATTAGTAACCCTGTAGCCTTAGCACGCATTAACGTTGGAGTAACTCAAAAGGAACTGGCCAAGCTATTAAAAGTATCACAAGCCTATGTAAGCAAGCTTGAAAGTAGTAAAAAAGTTTCGGCAAAAGTTATGCTAAGCGTAAACCAAGCGCTAAAAAATAAATAGTATGCCCGCCCTTTTATAGAGCAATACTAGCAATTCGCACCCCAATCCAGCATAATGGCCCACATCAGTTGTTTTCTTAATAATAGAATCAAGCCATGCACTTAAATACCGAGCTTCAGTCTCAAATAACTGGCACGTTGCGCTTCAATGAAAAATTAGCCAGTTACACATCTTGGCATATAGGTGGTCTGGCTAAGCAATACTATCGTCCAGCAAATAACCAAGATTTAAGTTTATTTCTCCAAACCCTCGATCCAGCTGAACCGTTATTTTGGTTAGGTTTAGGTAGCAACGTGCTCATTCGCGATGCTGGCTTTGCGGGGACAGTGATACATACCTACAAGATGCCGCAAGATATCAACATAATCGCGCAAGATAACGACAATAGTCTGCTAATTCGCGTCGCGGCGGGTGTCGCTTGTGCCAAGATCGCGCGCTTTGCTGCCAAACAGGGCGTAGTTGGCGCAGAATTTTTTGCTGGCATTCCTGGCACTATGGGCGGGGCTTTGGCGATGAACGCTGGCGCTTGGGGCAGTGACACTTGGCAGCACGTAGTCGAGCTACAAGTTATTAATCGCCATGGCCAAATAATTACCCGTCAACCCAGCGAATACCAAATTAGCTACCGTACTATAATTACTCCGGCCGAAGAATGGTTTGTATCTGCGACTTTAAAATTTTTACCTGGTGATACAGAATTGGCAAATTTACGTATTAAAGAATTATTACAGCTACGTAATGCCACGCAACCAATAGGTTTGTTAAGTTGTGGATCAGTATTTCGTAATCCAGAGGGTAAATATGCAGCGGAAATTATTGAAGCCACTAAACTTAAGGGAAGAAGGATTGGTGGCGCAGAGGTTTCCATGAAGCATGCTAACTTTATAATTAACGTAGATAACGCTAGTGCGCAAGACGTGGAAAATTTGATCCAAGAAATCCAGACGCGTGTATTGCAGGATCATGGAATAGCATTACACCCAGAAGTAAAATTTATTGGTACGTAGGGGTCGCACACCGTGCGACCCGTGGGGTAACAACGCGCGATGGCGTAACGTGGAACGTAACGTGGTAACAACATAGGTGAATATATGTTCGGAAAAGTTGCAGTGTTAATGGGCGGAGATTCTGCCGAGCGTGAAGTATCATTACAAACAGGACAAGCGGTTTTTGAAGCCTTGCAACGCAAAGGCGTACAGGCGGAAATGATCGATACT
>JACCDN010338476.1_pt1 | contig 12385 bp, 12 predicted proteins | sample 7441691 | NCBI WGS metagenome assembly JACCDN01 (sample SAMN15323439, study PRJNA562643) | freshwater metagenome | isolation source: river surface water | place: USA:Blue River Watershed | collected 2017-08-16 | reverse complement strand
GTCCATACGCTAAGTGCCACTTTATTAATCCTTCATTAACCGGTTTGGTCTTGCAGAGCCAGCCGTCGCTGCCTCTAACCACTACTACGAATCCCATCCTAGATTGTCGCGGGAAGGGTACAAAACGAACATTTCGTACCTAACTAGCCACTTTCTAACGCTCCCTTTACCTAACCCCTGTCCTTGAGGGGCTCACTTCCGCCCATGAAGAGAAGGGGTTCGTGGGCAGCTCAACTAGCTAGCATGGTTGCATCGAGACATCAGTTAGAGAAAAGACTAGTTGTCACAACTTTAGCTAACTTAATTCTATGAAAGATTCTCTCCAAAATCAGGAATCTCTACAGCGAGATGTTCGTAAGTACCCCTCGATAGGACATTCTGATTATCCAGATAAATAATCTCATCAGCATCTTTAATCGTCGAAAGGCGGTGGGCTATGACAACTATTGTAACGCTTCCTCGTAGCTCCTTTAAAGATTTAGTAATTTCAAACTCTGTCGCATTATCCAGAGCACTCGTTGCTTCATCCAACACAAGAAGTTTTGGTTTAGTTATTAGTGCCCTAGCAATTCCCAATCTTTGCTTCTGGCCCCCGCTGAGTCTTGCGCCTAGTGACCCGACCTTCGTCGAAAGTCCCTCCGGTAAAGATGACACAAATTCATGAAGCTGCGCATTCATGAGCGCTTCCCAATATTGATCATCTGTAAAGTCGGATACATTCATCCCTAGCGCTATATTCGAGCGGAAATCACCGTCAAAAATTTTCACTTCCTGTGGGACATAGGCAACAAATCCGGGATATTTTCTATAAATCTCTTGGGGGGACTTACCAAAGATAAATGCACTGCCTGAAGTTGGATTTTTTACGCCCAGAATTATGTCGGCAAGTGTGGTTTTTCCTGCCCCAGAAGGTCCCGAGATTGCGACAACTTCACCTTTTTTCACTTCTAGATTTATGCCATGAAAAACATCACGGCTGCCGTCTTTAAATTTGAATGACACATTTTGAAGTTTGACTACTGTGACCTCTGAAAAATCTGTTGAATGTGAATCGTGATAAGAATAAGACGAATTTGAATTGAGCAATAGATTATCGATTAACTCAAAAGTCGGTCCAGAAATTCCTAGGGTTGATTTAATTTGAATTGCAGACTGTTGAATGCGGAGTGCAGCGGGAGCTATTCGGGAACCCGCGGTTAAAAATACAGCTAGTGCAGAGACAGCATGTATTGCATCCTTTGTTCCAAATTGATAGGCACTTACAGTCACCGCACCTAACACAATTGTTATCTCAACAACATACTTGCTGATCAGGGGCATGAAACTCAAGGCCGCTTGTACGCGAGCCAAATTAAAGCGAATCTCCTTAAGAATCGAAACGTAGTGTTCTTGAGTATTTCTAACAAACATTTCTCGATAAGTTAAGATTCCCTCATATATTTTCTCATCTGTTGAAATTTCATAGGATGCTTGAAGCTCTCCCAACTCTTTTGCTTTTCGGTGCATTGCCAAAAAAAGATAAATTGCAAGTGCGGAGAATATAAACAAGCAAGTAAACGCAATTGCAGGATCAACAACAAACAATCCTACTGAAAGAATGATGAAGAGAGATAGGTCTGCAATCAAAGCTAAGAGTGTGCCCAGAATTCCCACGGTGACCGCAGAAACGCCGTTTGTAACCGTGTATACAAATTTCTGTGTAGACTCGCTTTGAATGAATGAGAGTTCCTGATGGAACAACTTTTCAATTAACTTGGAACTGATTTCTGCACTTCTAAGCGATAAAAAATTCAATGATTTTTTTGTGATAGTCATTGAGACAAAGGATTTCAGTACAAGAAGGGTCGTGATAGCTAGGCCTAAAACTTTAACTTGGTTTTGAAATGTTAAATTGTTTATACCTAGCATTTCCAGAAGGTTACTAACAGACGAAAGTGGTGGTCTCGATGAAATTCCTGTGACAGCGAGGGAGCCAATAATCGATGTTAAACCGATAGCAATAAGATCAAGTACCCCAACCGCAACCTGAGTTAGGGCGAGGAGTAACAATTTTTTTTGGTCTTTGGTTGAGATCAACTGTCTCGCTTTATTGATTTTGATAAGGAAATCGGACTTCATCGTGAGTCCTTTTCTCGCATAAATCGTGAGTTCGTTTGGATCCAATTACTTGGAATTAGATGCCGTGGGCTAGTTGAATTGTAGAACCAATCTTTTGGTGCCACAACGGGAGACTCAATGTTATGTCTGAGAAATGCCGCCCACCAACTGAAGGTTGAATTAGCAATCACATAAGCTGAGCCATGCCGCATAATCTGGAAGGTTTCAGAGTCTGACAATTCGCTCCCGAGAATAAATCGATAACTGTATTGCTCCGGCAGCAACCTAAGTAATTCCATTTGATCTGTTTCATCTGAAAAAACCCAGATTTCTTTATGACTTGGCGCACCCAGAGCCATTAGTGCCTCGCTGTAATACTCTTGCCCGAGAAGTCCAAATCCCGCATTTAAATAATCACCTCTTCTGATGTGGACAATTAGAGGCTTTACCAAATTCGCTTCACCTTCAATAAGGCGAAACATCTCAGTCGGGTTGCTTATTTCTAGAGACATAAGGGACTCATAAACAGTCGATTCTGAAGCATATTTATAGGTTTGAAAGTAGCCAATTAGATTTTCTGCTCGAGATTTTTCAAGTCCGGCCGTATATCCAATCCCAAAATTGATGAAAGTGGCTCCTTTTTGAAGCAGCCTCAAAAGAATTTTAAGGGCGAACCTTCTGATGAGATTCATTAAATTTTTTTCGCTATCTGCAGAAACTCTTAAGGAATAATTCAGTGCGCGCTGTTTGATACTCAGTCGTTTCACTCTCGAGACGGAAATATCACTTTTCCCAATCTCAAAATCTTGCAATGAAGACCTCGAGTGAGAATTGAGTAATTCTAATTCCAAATCACGTATCTCAAATTTGAATAAGGCCGCGGCAAGTTGAAAGAGATTGTTACCGAGTCCGCCGGCAATCAGGACTGATTTAGCCACTTGAACGTCCTCTCAGTGCAAACTTCTTAATCGCTAAGAACTGGATGTAGATATTTGATTTGAAAAGAAAATAGATTGCTATAGACCTATACTGAGAAGGCGCAAACAGTATCTTCCGTTTTAGTGAAGATGACAAGAATCTAAGCAAGAACAAGTCTCGATATAAAGCTTTCAGTGAATACGATTCAAGTTCACTGAGGAACAAATCTAGTAAGTTCCTGTATGAAAAATAATTTTTCTGTGCTTCAGAGATGTTGTACCCAGTTGCAATTCTATGCCTGTATCCAATAGTCTCGGAGAAGGCAACATTCTTATTCAACAAATGCCCTCTAAGGATGTAAATCTGATCTTCACCAAGCATAAGAGGTGGAAACCGAATTCCACGAATAGATTCAGCTCGAAAAGCTATTCTCCAAATCCCTGGATTCAGGGACAAATCTGCCTTATCTCTTGAATTGATTCTTTTTGAACCTTTGGAAGGGTGTAACTCTTCATAGTCAAAAACTACTGCAGAAAAGGAATTCGTTTGGGGTAGCCTTAGATAAGAGTAGACAGCATCTAGTTCTAGTCGATCGTCCGCATCTAAATACATTATCCACACTGCTTCGAAGGTTTCCTCGAGTCCTGCATTGCGGGCAGCACCCGGATTGCCGTAGTGGCCAGTTTTAACCTTCATATTTAAATTGAATTTCTCTAAATCCACCAGAAAGTGACTCTCTAGATCATGCTCGCGGCTCTTATCTAGAACAAAAATGAAGAAGATGTCTTTTGCGAAATTAGAACTTGATATCTGCTCAAGTAAATTCAAGATATCCGCGCGTCTATGAATCGGCACGATTACTGCAAGCGGAAACATAGCAAAAGTATAGAGGTTAACGCATTCTGGAGCCGCTTGTGCCCCTCGTGCTATATTGAAATAATGGGGATAACACAAAAAATTCGTCGAAGAATTTATAGCAGGGTCTATTCGAATCGTACATCGGAACCATTTATTTCAGGGGATCTTTTTAGAACCAACTCCAACTTCGCTTTCACGGGCTCTGAAAATTTGCGCAAGTCATCTTTGAGAAATCTTGCAGAGGCAAAGGTGATCTTTTGCAAGGGAGATAAGGCCAGCGAGTTCATGGCTGAATATGGAAATTTGATTTCAGCGCGCGTGGTTATTGTAGGAAATAGTGACGAAGATTTCGATGAGCCATTCTCGAAGATTCCTCGCAGTGTTAAACGGGTTCTAATGCAGAATATGAAATTTTCAGAACCGAACTATGTTCCGATTCCAATAGGTTTAGAGAATCTCTCATTAGCCAACAATGGATTCCCCGAGTTGATGGATAGGGTCTTTCCTTGGGAAGAAAGTATCTCCAAAGTTTTGGTCGGTCCATTTAGCCCCACTCATTCGGAAAGGTTGGAGCTCGCAAAACTCAATTCTGAACCTCATCTCGACTTCCTCAGCTCACGGTTGGAGCCACGTCAATACGCAAGAATTGCAGGAACCTACAAATTTGTTGCCTGCCCTAGAGGAAACGGAATTGATACTCACCGGCTGTGGGAGACCATTTATCGGGGTTCTATACCCGTGCTGACTGAATCAAATTGGTTAAAGAATTTTCACTGGTTGAATAGTCACTGTATAACTCTTCAAAAGTGGGACGACCTGGGGGATATCTCGGAAGATGATCTTTCGGTTGTACAAAAGCCCAATACAGTTCCCGAACAACTTTGGTGGCCTTATTGGAAAAAGCTGATTGCAGATTATTGTTAGTGTCCCAAACTTTTTCGTTGCGTGAAGTCAGCGATCGTTTGAGTCAACCCGTCGCGAAGGGTAACTTTTGGTTCCCAATTTATTTCCTTTCTTACCCTAGAAATATCCGGCTTTCTCTGCTTTGGATCATCACTGGGTAAATCTAGATAAATGATTTTGGAGTTAGAACCCGTAAGTTGAATGATTTTTTCTGCAAGTGAAACCATGGCAATTTCCTCAGGATTACCGATATTGATTGGCCCTGTTGGCTTCGAATCTGAAAAGAAAACTCCACAGATGGCATCAATTAGGTCGCTTACAAAGCATAGAGATCTTGTCTGGAGACCATCACCATAAACCGTCAGTGGTTCGCCATTCAGGGCTTGAATGATAAAGTTACTAACTACTCTTCCGTCATTGAATTGCATTCTAGGTCCATAAGTGTTGAAAATTCTCGCGACGGCAATATCAACATTGAATTGTCGGTGATAATCAAAAAATAGAGTCTCCGCTGCGCGCTTACCTTCGTCGTAACAAGATCGGATGCCAACTGGGTTAACATTTCCCCAATATTCTTCTCGCTGAGGAGAACTCTCTGGATCTCCGTAGATCTCGCTTGTTGAAGCTTGGAAAACTCGGCAGTTTAGTTCTTTTGCTAGGTCAAGCACATTCGCGGCACCTAGAAAACTTGTCATGATGGTTTCTACCGGAGTCTTTTGATAGTGCACTGGAGATGCAGGGCAAGCAAGATTAAAAATGCCATCTACCTTTTGTGTTAAAGGTGTTCTGACGTCTTGTTCAATCAACTCAAATTTCGAATTTAATTTGTGCTTCTCGACATTACTTACCGAGCCAGTATAGAAATTATCTATACCCACTACTTCGTGGCCAAGCGCAAGGAGTTTATCGACGAGGTGGGATCCTAAAAATCCTGCTGCCCCAGTTACCAATATCTTCATCGAAGTCTATTAAACACTAACTTCATGATTTCTGAGTCATTTCTCGGACGTTGCGCAGATTTGCACCGAAAATGAACAATACTTTTAAAATACTTCTCCGGAAGGGTGCTCGCGCCACTGATGCTAGACAAGTCTGCAGAGGAGAATTCAGTAATGGGAACTTTTTTGTGCAATAACCTCCCGAGGGCCACATCATCAAGTAGGCCGTGATCCCAATACCGAGCGTTCTCAAGAACCAATCGCATGGATTCTCGATTAAGTAGAACACAAGAACCTGAGACGAAAGTGAAATTTTTTCTCACTCTGCCATCCGGAGGCGCAATTTTTCTACCAGCGTATAAGGGATAGTCCCAATCATGGTTATCGAGAAACTCCCATAACTTCTCTGGGTTAAAAACGGAACTAATTGTTGTTTTAACCATAAAGTCAAACTTGTTTGAGTACGCATACTGAGTCGCAGCAAGAAAATTCCTTCCTAAAAACCTCAGGCCTTCCTTGCTGCCCCCAACTGAAAGTGAATTTCCGCTCTCGCTAATCTTGATCTCCCGAAGACTTTTCAATTTCAAGGTTAAGTTGTCAACTGAATATTGAATAGGCCACAACTTGGTGTATCTAATTTTGTCTGAAATTCTTGATAAAGCGGGCTCACACTTCTTTTCTCCTGAAATGAAGAACACCTTGGTACGGTCTGAATTCAAGCCCAGGTGAATCCCCTCGCATTCGGACTTGATACTTGGGAAGGGTTCTAAACCAGAGTCTGCAATAAAAATAGCTAATTTCTTCAAGGCCGGGTTCCTCACTTCCAACTGCTATAAACTAATTTTATGCTGCTAAAGAAGGTGACTAGATTCTACCTAAACCGGTTACGAAGATTAGATGTATCTCCTTCTTTTATTGATTCGATGGTACTAAAGACACTATATCGTCGCACTCGATTGAATTTCACTGCAACAAGTACTTTTTCAGTAAGAAATTTCTTAAGTTCAAATTCTATCCCGGTCATGAGCGGTTCTTTCGAGGATAGGGAAGACTCGTTACGCGTCTTAATCCCCTTCACCCAAAAGGATATTCCCACTCTTCGACTTTGTCTTGATGGCGCAGCTTATGCGACCAGTCATTACTCAAAAGTAAGGTTCACATTGATTTCTGATCAACGATACCGGCTAGAACATTTAGACGACCGATTCGAAGCACTAGATATTGAAGTAATAACCGACGAAGAATTTCTCGGAGAAGCATTTATTAACCAAGTAAAGTCTCAATTCTCCAAAAGAGCAGGCTGGATACTACAGCAAATAATAAAAATTGAATTTGCTGCAAAATGCTCGGAAGATCTACTGCTAGCGATTGACTCCGACACCATTCTATTGAAAAAGCAACAATGGTGCGATTCAGAGGGGCGACAAATCCTTTTTGAATCAGAGGAGTTTCATCCTCCATATTATGATTTTTTGTCTGAGGTTGGATTCAAGGACTTAAATACAAGTTCTCACATAACCCATCATATGATTTATCAACCATATTTGGTGCAAAGAATGCTATTGAGTCTTGAAATAAACTCACTTAGTGATTACTTCAACCTTCTCAAGAAAAGGGACAGTCGATTTGGAAGTTTTGCTTCAATTGATTATGAGGCGTATGCACAATTTTTGGTAAGTAAATTTCCCGATTCATGGCTACCCTCAAAGTGGTCGAATTTGCCATTAACTCGAGATGACGCAGCTCTTGACATTGAATACACAAAATTGCAAAAGCTGTTTCCTAACTATAATTCGATTAGTTTTCATGACTGGTACAGGTAGACGGTGACTGCAGTCGCTCTAGGTTTAGAGATTCCGGCAAAGAAGAACCTGGTGCGTCGATTTTATTTAATCCGGTCTCAAGATAAACGAGTTTCTGGCTATTTGAGTAATTGGACATGACTTTCTAAGGAAATCTAATACTTCCCCTATGATTGCGTCGTGAATGTTTTGGGAGATACGGGCATTAATTTCTGTCTTATCAAATGCTGGTCGCTACAACGGAAAATTTCCTTTTTTCTACACGTTTACAAATGTGAAGTGACAAATTGAAGATGAATTTGGTTTATGTTTATCTAGGAAAAACTATTCCCAAATATGTTCTGAGTAATATTTCTTCCTCAGCTTTGCAATTTCCGGATCGAGATTTTTACTTGATTACATCTCCAGGGACTCGCTATCCTCAAATCAGTTTGCCAAATGTCTTTAGTTTGCATTATTCATCAGAATTGTTTGACTTATCCGTTTCGAAAGTTGAGATAAAACACAATGTTAATTTCCGTGATGGTTTCTGGGTTAAAACATTAGAGAGATTCTTTGCACTACAAGCTTTCTCGAATTTCTTAGAAGCTCCATTCATTCATATTGAATGTGATGTTATTTTGTTTGATAATTTTCCATTTGATAGATTTCGCGAGCTAAGCGGCGAGATTGCGTTCCCTGTTTTAGCTAAGGATCTTGGGATTGCAAGTGTTCTCTGGTTTATGAATGGCGCGGCTCTTTCTAATTTTCTTACATTTATTGAAAAATACAATTTTGCTGTCAACGACATGGAAATATTGGGAGCTTATCTTGCTGAATTCCCTAACCGGGTATCGGTCCTTCCAACAGCAAGTGTTCACATGGTATTTGAGAAATACTCTGATTTCGCCAGGGATGTTTTGCACAGGAATTACCCAATTTTTGGTGGATATTTCGATGGTGCAACCTTGGGGCAGTTTATTTACGGTCTTGACGCGAGGAATTCATTTGGGCTGCGTAAAATCGGATTTAACCATAGAAATCATCCCATTAATCCTGAAATTCTCAATCTATCCTTTCGTAGTGGAAATTTGGTTTTACTCCGCGAGGAGCCATCGAGCGTCTTTAATTTGCACATACACTCGAAAGATATCAAAGCTTTTGATTACAGGGAGAGAAGTTCTTACCTAACCAGGGTTACCAAATTTGGTATGGTCAAAACTCAAACTGTTTTTTCTTTTGGAGACGCCAAGTTTCATTTAACTGATATCTTTGTAAGAATCTTGCGGAAAATTTCCGCTAGTATGGTGCTGTTACGACTACGGGGTTGATTTTATGAGATTTTTTGAACGCTTCGCCCTGCAGATTAATCTGCCTCAAAAGTTTTCAGCTCTTAATACTCGACACTTGGATTTAGGTTCGGGCAAGAATCCAAGAAACCCTTTTTCTGCTGATCTCCTCCATGCTCTAGACCATGTAGATTTTTCATCATTTACATCGACTACGATGATTTTTTCTCAGGGTGATTTGACTGGTCCCCTACCCTTTGATGATAACTATTTTGACAGCGTATCGGCATTTGACGTTATTGAGCACGTCCCAAGATGGACTAAGAATCCGACCGATGAAATAGCATTCCCCTTTATTGATTTGATGAACGAGATCTATCGGATTCTTAAACCTGGGGGCAAGTTCTTAGCAGCCACCCCTGGTTTCCCAAGTCCTGCCGCATTTTCCGATCCCACTCATGTTAACTACATAACTTTGGAGACTATTGATTATTTCGCGACCAATCCTAACCACGCTAGAAATCTTGGATATGGCTTCCGAGGAGAGTTTGAAGTCATAGCAAATTGCTGGCTAAGAGGGAGCGGACCATTTACTTCCACTAGATTAGAAGTAGGTAGACCATTTAATTCAAAAACTATAGTTAATGCTCTCAAATTGACTAAGCGATTCATTCTGATTGCACGGAATCGAAGGCCTACTCATATCCTCTGGGTACTAAGTAAGCCACTAAAGACTATTTCTCAAGAATCACTTTAATCTCTGCAATGGATATCTTGGTGGGTTCTTGACAGAGCTTGGGTGCAGCTTCGAGGATTCTCTCATGTGGATATGTCCACCAATTCAAATTCAGTAGATCTTCAATCATGTCTAGATCAAATCGATACCTCACTAATTTTGCAGGGTTGCCAGCAAAGATTGAATATGGGGGAATTTCTCCAAATACATGGGAGTTCATACCAATAATTGCACCATCGCCAACTTGCGTTCCACCCATTATGGTCACATTGTTTCCAATCCAAACATCATTTCCAATGACGACTCCTCGCGATTTCTTTGGGTGACCTTCCACGGGATTGATTTGGCCTAAAGTTCCTGAATCATGTCCAAATGGAAATGTTGTGATCCACTCAGAACGATGATTTCCTCCACATTGAATCGTTACATTTGCCGCGATAGAGCAATACTTTCCAATTTCGACACTGCTATCAGCGCACCAGTTAAGAGTTATTTGTTCGTGCCCATATGTAAATTCACCCACATGTACACGGGAAGGCGAAATCATCTCTTTTATCAATTTACGCATAGTATTTGGTGTCAATTCTTGTCATTAATCTGCTTTGCTAAATCCATTGAATCCTTAACCACTTGATCACTGTTCTGGTATTCAAATTTACCAAAACGGCCATGGCAAATGATTCCCCTGCTCGAAACATACCTTAACAATGTGTCCACATTTTTTCGATGATTTAAGTCATAGATGACATAAGCGTGGTCGAATGTTCGAACTTCCGAGGCAAGTAGTTCCTCTCTGTTTGCGATTTCCAATTTCTCTAGTCCTTGTAGGCACCTTTCAAGAATGTCCTCACTTGAAAGCGTTGACAAATAACTCCCTGGGCGAAAAGTTACTTCAAGCATCACATTAAATACGTCAGAATTTCCACCATACGCTTCACCTAAGAAGTTCAACCTAGTAAGCCTGTGGAAAATTACTTCACTATCTGGGATATACAAAGCAAATTGATCTATTAGCCGATCTTTCTTGAACTGCAGCATCACGATATGAATGCTATTGAATTTCAGTTCCTCTGAGGTGTCTATAACTGATTGTGGCACGTCTGGCAAAAGCTGAATTAAATTGGGAAGCGGTATTGTCGAAATCACACGGCGAGTTGTGAAAATTTGGGTATTTGTTTGCACATGCCAGACATCGTTATCTTGTGCAATCTTGACTACGCATTCATTCAATTTCACTTGTGTTCCAAGCGAAATTGCCCTCTTCAGGTACTCATCTACGATTGTTTGAAACCCACCTTCGGAAGGGTAACTAAACTGCAATTGGTGGGTGTACCCCTCTTTGAATTCTCCTTTGGCGCCATTAATTATATCTTCCACTGGAGGATCTGGTATCCGTTCAACCATTTGGAGATCTAGAGCAGAGGTATCAAATTTCCAAATTTTCTTGTTGTAGGGAGCAAAATATAAGTCAGTCATTCCTTCTCCGAACTTGGAGAGGAAAAACTGTTGCATGTTGGAAGCCTCCACAGACTTATATGGATTACTCAAGAATTCTGAGAGGCAAGCTTCTCGGTTCAAATCTGGCAATTGACCTAAATGATTTTCGAATGGGTACTTCACATACTTATTTGAGACCAAGATTCTATTCAATCGTTCGTGGAACCTAACGTCGACCATCGAATTGTGGAGATCCAGGACTTCCTTGTGTTTTGAAAAAATAATATGCGGGCCTATGTCGTAATGTATGCCTTGAAAATCAAAGCTTCGACAAAGGCCCCCTGCGGTCTCTTCCTTCTCGAGTATTAATGAAGGTTCATCTAGTAGTGAAGCTAGGCTAAGCCCACCAATTCCAGCGCCCAAAATTATATTGTCGTGCATCATTTCGACTCCAGAGATTTTGCCAACCAATGTAGTAGCAATAGATGTATGTTTTCTACGACTTGGTAATCGCGTGAAGGGATAATGACGGCAACATCAGCACTTCTCGAAACATCAATTCCATTTTCCCCGAATACAACACAACTTTTAACTCCGATTTCTTTGGCAACTTGGAGAGCAGAGATGATGTTGGGTGATGTACCGCTTACTGAAAAAAGCAGGATCCCGTCGCCTGACTGGGCCAGTAATTTGAGTGGGACTGATATCGAACTCTCAAAAGAGATGTCATTCGAGACCGCCGTGGCGAGAGAATTCATTTCTGAGAGGGAAATACACTTAACATGGTGATTCTTATTTTGTTGTAAAGTCTTAGTCAGGTCCGCAACGGCATGTGACGCGGTAGAAGCCGCACCACCATTCCCAGCTACCCAAAGAGTTCTGATTGAATCTAAATAACCAGAGACAAAATCCTCAAGCATTTTTACTTGGTCATCGGAAATCGAGTTGAGTGCTTTAATGTTTGATTCGATGTAACCCGAGTATTCCACAATTAACCTTCGCTGCTAGTGTGAGTAAATGATACTGCTTCCCAATTGATCTAAGCTCACTTTGATGGTTTTCCTGTCTGAAAAGAACTCAACTAATCGTTCGCGAGCCTCTGGATTTACCACAAGCAGGACGAATCCGGATTTTCCAGCCCCTAGAAGCTTTCCTGCTATTGCCCCTCGATTTAAAGCTTCGCTTATTATTCCGTCGATTTCTGGTGTGCTTGCATTTGGGTGACTTACTTTCTTCAGCTCCCAGCTTTTTTGTACTATTTTCCCCAGTAAATCTATGCGGTTAGCCAGCTGGTAATAGGCACCTCTTGCAATCTCCGCAAGTTCCAAAAGGCTTTCTTCAATCTTCAAGTTGTCTTTTCTGTGCGCAGTTTGAGTATCTAAGACTTCGCTTGCACTTCGCGTATCACCAACTCGAATAAGTAGGAGG
>JACCDN011035031.1_pt1 | contig 12390 bp, 19 predicted proteins | sample 7441691 | NCBI WGS metagenome assembly JACCDN01 (sample SAMN15323439, study PRJNA562643) | freshwater metagenome | isolation source: river surface water | place: USA:Blue River Watershed | collected 2017-08-16 | reverse complement strand
TCTTGGATCGGTAGTTCAGTTGGTTAGAATGCCGCCCTGTCACGGCGGAGGTCGCGGGTTCGAGTCCCGTCCGGTCCGCAGTAAAGCCTAAGTATCAATTACTTAGGCTTTTTTATGCCCAAAAGTCCCACATATGTCCCACATTTTTGGGTTTTATTGAGTTTCAGAGGTGTCAACAAACCTTATTTTAACTCTGTAATAGATGGATTTTAGATTGATTCAGATTTGTATAAATCACCATTATTGACCATACTTTGCTTTTAACCTTTCCAACTCCTCCTCATACTTACCAATGCCCTCTAAAACATCTATATAGTCCTCTGCAATCAATTTTGAACATTGATACTCCTTTACCATAAAATCAACCATTATAGGGCTGTATCTCTTAATCTTACCCTTTTTAATCTGATTAAAGGTATATATACCCTTTGGTATTACTTCTATGAGTGCTGTATATAATCGTTTTCCTTTTTCCAATTTCAATACCGATTTGTATTTTACTAATATGGGTATTAACTCCATACACAATCCTAATTTTTCAAAAATGAAGAATGTTGATTTATCAAAGTTCTCCTTTTCCTCATCTGTTAAGCTATCATAGTAATCTAAATTCTGAATTTCAGTTATATGTTTTATATGTGATGATAAACTTCTCATATTATATGATTTAGCAAATTAAACTAACATATTAGGTTATGTGAAATTATGAATGAATCTAACCATTTATAAAAAAAAATCACAAAAATTGTGGGTTTCAGAAATTTTTAAATACTTATATATGTAGAAACTAAAATAGAATAACAATGTTGGTGTGTTCTATTGGTTCTATGAGTGTTTTAGTTTTAAGTATGGGTGACCGACTCTCACCCTTAATCCATATTTAATCTATTTCATAAAATCCAACGGTAAACACCCCCATAGTTGAGATACTAAAACGGATTGGGTGGATACTAACCAATAATGTTGAGGAAATCTATTGGATTAGTATGTAGGGGAATAGTGTGAATACCCTATAGTGTTACTCCTAATCCAAAGAAGGACACTCTAATAATACCCACCTTTATGATTTAGTTCATAAGGGTGGAGTGTATCCTTTCCAAAGGAAATAGCTAAATATTAAAATAAAAAATGAAAGAATTGAACATAAACACAAAGCTGATTAGCTCAAAAGATTACTTAACTATAGAAGATTTGACTGAAGTATTTAAAGTATCTCAATACACCATATACCGAATATGTAATAAGGGAGAATTAAAGCCAATTAAATTTATGAGAAGGAACTATTGGAAGTCGAATGAGGTAATTAAGTATTTGACAGACAAAGGAATCAATATTTTATAACTGTATATCAAAATCATTTATGATATACTAATATAAGACAATCTTTAAGATAGACAGTGTATGGAAAAATGTTCTGATAAGAGTTTCGTGTCATCCTAAAAAAATATTTGTTTAAAATATCGAGTCCGACCCGTTTAAAAATCGCCCAAATTTTTTTAACCACAGAAATAGTATTTTGATACACTTATAATGAAAAGAAATTCAATAGAAATAGAGGAATTATTGTTCAATAAACAATTAGATTTATATATAAGAATTGATAAACTTATAAATAAACAATTTGATGAATTAGAAGCAGATGTAATGAGCGTATTAACACGAACATTGATGGATTTAGAAGATAGAATTCAATTGTATAAGAAAGAATTAGAGAGACGGGAAATGTATGGGAATACATTTAAAGAAAGAAATAACTTAAATAAAATAAAACCCTAAAAGAAATAAATCTGATAGGGTTTTATTAATGTGAGATTAATTTAAATCATCACGATAAATCCAATTTAAATCACTAAATAATTCTTCAATTCCAAACCTATCAATCCATAATTTCAAAAGATTAGAGGAAGAAATATATCCCATATTTTGTCTAATATTATCAATACTATAAAAGTTTAAATTAAATTTTTTACAATTCTTAAATTGTAAATTTTTAAGATTATCTATATCTTTTTCAAATTTTATTTGCATAATTGTTTGTTTAAAAATTCATTAATATCATTAAGTTGTTCATATACCTCATTGTCTGAATCATCCCATTTTAATTCTCTTTGATTTGGCAAAATCATATACAATTTATTTGGTATGAGTTTGACATTCAATATGTGTTCAGACAACATATTATCGATTTGCAGCTTTTGCTCTTCGATATATTTTTTTAAATCTATTTTTTTCATCATTTACTGTTTTTATGAATTTAAAGAAACACATCTATCCCCTTCCAATCGCATTCTATCAAAAGATGTTAAACCAAAATCTGAGAAGATATGATTGTAAAAATCATTTCTGTTATTAAATTCATATCTTCCGAATAATAAATCAAAGCCTAAGTTTGGATTTATCCAATATTTACTTTTCTGTAAAGGTTGATTTTCTCTGTAATCCCAAATAACATAAAATTCCTCATTGTTTTTTTGGTAAACACTAAACTCACAAATACTAAAATATTTAAGTTCGTTTGTCATTACATTATCATCAACAAAACATTTTGGATTCTTTTTCACTACTGAAAATTTGTTACCAAAATCAGAAAACGAATCTGATACCTTATATCCAAATTCCTTTTGGATATATTCTGTTACTTTAGTTAGTAACATTTTTGTTTTTATTTTACTCATTTTTATTTTGTTTTTATAGTAGTTTACCTTCTACTTTTGTTTATAAATTAATTTTATTGATTATCAATCTGATATAGTAAAGATGCGAGCTTCGTTATTCGGTACAATGGAAGAGAAATTTGTCAACGAATTTGTTACCGAAACATTCATTATTATCATTTTCTTTCCTCATTTATACTAATATACACCCCCTATTTTTCGGTACGATTAATAAACTAAACACTCCTAAAAATGTTCCCGAAAAACACTATTTTAGTAGTATTAAACAATATAGCTATGGAGAGAAAGCATCGCAGAATTGAGGGGTTGGGAGACGTAATGAAAGACCATCAGAGATTTGAGGCATTTCCTAAGGAGATACAAACAGCAGTATATAAGTTCTTAACTGCTCATAGGAAGATTAGAGTTAGAAATAAGAGAAAGCAAAAGCTATTGGAAGAATGCAATAATCAGTTAGCTATTTATAAAGGGTTAATTAAATCCTTACAAAAAGAGATTAAGCATTTGGAAATGGAAGAAACGCAACATTATAAAAATGCAAAAAATCTACCATTACAATTAACTATATCTAATTTGTTTGTTGAATTAGATAAAGGTGTATATATTAAATTAGATATCAGATGGTGTGGAAAGAAGAAAACAATGAGCTTAGGAAAAGACTTCCAAAAAGTAGAGGAGATAGTTAAAAGAATAGACCCATCATTTAATAGAAGGATTAATAAAAAAAATTATAAATTCATTGGTGCATCAATAAAGAAACATTTAGATGATTTTCTAATTGTAAATGGATTTGAGAGGTTCTGTGGTGATGAAAAGATTATATGGAATGAAAAATTGAAAGATTTCACTTATCAACATACTAAATCAAAGTTAAATGAAGCTAAGGACCATTTAGAAGGTAAATATCTTATAACTAAGGATACAAAGACTAAAAAATCTAATAGGATAGTTTTAGATAAACAATTTTATAAAAGTGAGAGAGCAAAGAAATCTATTAAGAAATAGATTTCTTTAAATTTGATTTAACAATATCTAAAACTTCAAAATGAGCTTTACTTACAAACTTTTCTGCTCCCGTATTGGTATAGTGATTTGTGTGTAGTTCTTCATTTAAAGTTGTAATTGTATTATCTGTTTGTTTATTATAAAATGTCTTTAGAATGAACCTATAATTGTTAGTAGGATTAACCCATTCACTTTGATAAAGCCATTTTCTACCTTCTTTTAATTTAGTAGAGTTTATATTATCTAAACCTAAAGCTTTAGTTTTCCTTTCATCTTCGGCTTTACTAATTCCTATTCCTAAACCAATACCTCCTCCAATAACAGCAAATACAATACTAAAAATTGGAGAGAATGTACTTCTTTGGCTTTTTTTCACATAATACATTTCTCCACTCGAGAATATTAATCCGCAAAATCCACCAATGAGAATACCCGCTAATGCATAAGTTATACCTTTCATCTTAACCCTTTTTCTTTATGTAGGTTTTATTACCATTCTTATTAATATAATATTGACCACCACGAGAACCCGTATATATAGTTCCTCCCGTTTTTGGAGTTAAACCATCACCCGCACCTAATTTAAGTGGAGTGTTTTGTTTAACTTCTCCAATCTGAGATTTAATACTTTCAGCATCATTATTCCCAATTGTTTGATTAGGTAATGTTGAAAAGGAGTTGTTTGTGGGTATAGTATTTCCTAACACAAACTTTACCTTATCTATAATAGATTCTAAATAAACAATCTTTTGTTGATATTGTGATTGCTGTTGAAAATACAATGTTTGAAATGAATCTAACTTAGCTTTAGTCGATTTAATTTCAGCCTCTAATTCTTTCTTTGATTGAGTGAAAGCATTAGTGATTAAAATTAAAGCGAAAATTGTAAGAATATATTTTTTCATAATTTAAAATTTAGAATCTCTGATATTTTTTTCCATTTCTTTTATCAGATAATCAATGATTACGTTTCTTATTTTATAATCAACGGTAAATATCCTCTTAGCCATATAATTTTTAGTTTTATATACTCCGTTTTCAATAACTGCATCAGCTCCTTCAACATTACCGACCATATCTGCATTAAACCCATTAAAACTAACTTTAAATAAACTATTTTGAGTTCCAACTAAAAAGGCTACTCCCATACTTTGGAAATATAAATCAATGTCTTTAAAAGTAATTTTTAAACGGTTCCCTTTTACTCTAATATCCGCTTTTAAAAAATAGATTAAATCATTAACTATTCCATCGGGTTCCCCATTTTTTTTAATTGTTCTGAAATTCAATTGGTAAATAAATCTATTAGAATTTTTATCTTCAAAAAGTAATGGGTCATTTGAATAAACTTTGAATATTGGAAAAGCATTAACACTAATACCCGAATTTTTACTAATCAATGAAAGAGTTGCTTTCATATTCTCATATATTTCAGATTCCTTATAATTTGTATCTAAATTTAATATGAATTCATAGACAACATTATTCCCATCTCTAATAGGTAATCCAAAATTGAAATCATTTGAATTCACAATTAGTGTATCCTTTGATATTTGCGAATAAGATGTTTGAAAACTAAATATTAGTATTAAGGAAAATAAGATTCTGTAGAAATTTTTCATATTTATAAATTTAATATCTAAATTTTTGAATCACTTTTGCGACTTTTTATTTAATGCATAACTAACTGTGTATGACTTACTTTTTATCTCAAATAGACCTAAGTATGTATAATCATAACCTTTCATCTTTCCCTTTTGCTCAACAATTGTAAATACAAAATCATCAATGCCGTCCGAAAGTAAATATTTATTAAATGATTCAGAATACTTAACGATGTTATAAATTGGCATCCTATTTTCGAATGTAAATTTAAGAGTTGAATCACTTATACTTATAGTAGCATCCATCTTAACCATTATATTTGAAGCAGACATAGCTCCTATTTCGAATTCAACTGACTTAAGTTGAGATTGTGCCATTACAGTAGATGATAATAAAATAATGCATAATAATAATGTTATTTTTTTCATATTTACCATTCTTCTTTTTTATCAACTTTTTTATATTGAAATATATCTGAATAAAATTTGTCTAAGTATATATAAAGCTCTTTAACCCTTTCTCTCACATTCCCTTCTGAAGTAAATGTTAAAATACCATCATAACTTTCAATGTTACCTTTAGATGTTGCGGTATTAGTACCAAAGAGACCTTTTACTGCAACATCAGAATCGCCTTTGTTTAAATATTCCAAATTTGATACAACTACTCTATACCTACCATCTTTAAATTGAACTTTAATATTAGCTTTTTGTTCTGCTGTTGCAATACTAATATATGGAATCCCAAATAATGTGTAACCGTACTTTTTGTGATTAATAGTTCTATGTATCAATGTACCACTCAATTCAGATTCTTCAATTAAAGATGGTTTTATAATATTTTCTTTTATAAAATACTCGAATAGTTGTTTTGCATTAATAGAAGAGTCTATCTTAAAAATTGATACCCATTTAACTGTTCTGTCTGAGGAGTTAAATTCAAAATTTTCAACTTTAGTTATATCAGCTTCATTCTTAGTAATACTTTCATTATATTGAGAATAACTAAAAATTGAAATTAAAATAAAGTATATCGTTATAAAAGACCTCATATTACCAATCATTTTTTACTAAATTAATATTGAACTTTTCGGATAAATAATTCTCTACACAATGTCCCATTGAGGTTTGTGGTTTTCTTTCATCATAATTTCCGTTATTTCTCAGTAAATGAGTAGATAGTTTTTGTATGCCAAATGAAACAACATTGAAAGTTATATTAGATGCGGTAATTTTATATTTCCCATCTTTCCAAACAATTGAAACATTTGTTGTCATAGGAAAAGCCAAACATCCATTCATATTCCACCTACTTAATCCGTATTTTTTATAATCAATATATACACCTTTAATTGTAAATGTTATAATATTTGAACTTTTTTGAAAATCCGAAACATCTGATATATTAGGAATGTTAGAAACTAATATGGATTCAATTTGAGAGGCATTTAAAGTATCTAAATTATAAATTCTTTCAAATATGATTTGATTACCATTTCTTTTTAAATACAAATAATTAGTATCGGATGAAATAGATGTTGAATTCGATTGCATATCATATAAATCGTCTTTGCTTTGAGCATTAACCAAAACAACAATTAATACCATAGCTATTGTCATTATACTTCTCATATTTCACTTTTGTTAAAGTTAGCATTAAGAATTTGTATAGTGAATTATCTCTATATGATTTATTATCAGTAAATGTGATTTTACTTTTTCAAATTTCAAAAAAATCTGTTTTTAACCATCTAAAAATGTCCTTTTCTGATAAAAGCAGACATTTATTGATAATCAAACAGTTAGGTATATACAGATATTAAAAATGTCCCTTTTTATATATTATTTCTCATTATCAGACATATTACATATATTTGACATATAAATAAAGAATATGACAAATTCAAAAGACAAAACCTCAGATTATCTCTCTACTGAGGAACTTAGAAAACTGAATAGATACTTCCAAAACCAAAAGAATTACTCAATGGCTCTACTGATTGAGTTTGGATTTAGAACCTTACTTCGTTTTAGTGATTTAGAGAGGTTTAAATGGGAGGATATATTAGATATGGATGAACTTACCCTTAATGAAAAGAAAACCAATAAAAGAAGGTCTATTAAGGTTGGAGGGGTATTAAAAGATATTATATCCAAAACCTATGAACTTATGGGGTCCCCTTCTTTAGATTGTGAAGTATTTGACTATACTCTACGCCACACAAACCGATTACTACAAATTGGATCTAAGGAGATCGGTATTCGTAAGAAAAACATCTCTACCCATAGTTTAAGGAAAAGTGGGGCGAGATTTATATGGGAGGAATTTAATAAATCCGATGAAAGTTTAATTAAATTGAGTATGGTTTTAAATCACTCCTCTTCAGCTATAACTCGTAGATATTTGGGTATAACCAAAGAAGAAATAGCAGACATTTACGAAGGATTTAATTTCAAATTATAATGTATGGAGTTATTAGAATTACCAAATGAAGAATTTAAGGAAGATTTTAGAAATTGGTTAATTGAACAATACCCAAAAAACTTTAAAAATCTTAGTGGATATGAGATATTAAAATCATATATCCACTTTAGATATGGCAATGAAATTGTGTTTGAAAGAAAGGATTTTCAGTTTTTTATAAGCTTTAAAAGAGAAATCATAGATGAAATTAAAATATGGTTGGAAACCTTTCAATTAATATTTGAAGATTATAAGATTTATTTTGAACTATTTATTGACGATATAAATTTAAATTATAAGTCTTCATTTGAAAAAATATTTGACTTATTTAATTCATATTTAAAATCAGAAGATTTTATAATTGAAAAAAAAGAAATAAATAAAATTGAAATATCAAACATATTTCAAAATAAAATTATTGAAAATAGAATACTAAAGCACTCTAAAAAGAAAGAAGTTATACTAAACTGTATTCATTGTGAATCTATATTAACTGAGGAAGAACTTAATAGAAATGGTAGATTTAAAAATATTTGTATTGATTGCTTAGAAAAATATAAACTTTCAAAAAAGAAAGAAGTTATACTAAACTGTATTCAATGTGAATCTACATTAACTGAGGAAGAACTTAATAGAAAACATCAGTACAAAACCATATGTATTAAATGTTTAGATATAAAAAAGAGAGACTATAAAAAGAATTACAAATTACAAAATCCCGAAAAATCAAAAGAAGAAAAAAGAAGATATAAAAAGAATAGAATGAAACGAGATGTTACTTTTAAAATTTTACATAGATTAAGAACGAGAATTCTATTAGTACTTCACGGAAAAAAGAAAGCAGAGAGTTCAATGAATTTATTAGGATGCACTGCAGAACATTTTAAAAAACACTTAGAAGCACAATTTAAAGATGATATGAGTTGGGAGAATTATGGAATTAAGGGTTGGCATATTGATCATATAAAACCGTGTGCTTCATTTGATTTAAGTATAATTGAAGAACAAAAGGAATGTTTTCATTATACAAATTTACAACCTCTATGGTGGCACGAAAATTTAGCTAAAAGTGATAAAATAATTTAAATGTAATAAAATATCAAAAGTAGCAAAAAAAATATTTTACTAAATTATATATAGATTAAAAATGGAACTAAGCAAAATTGATTTGGATGATTTTAAGTTAGTAATTAAATTATTATTTATTAATTTAGATTACAGAATCGAATCAAATTTATTGAGTATTGAAGATGATTACATTGTTGAGAAAGAGGGAATTAAAATCGTTATTAGAATGTTATATAAAGAAGAGAATAGTTTAGTTTCTATATCTGAAATTGAAAAATTTAATTTAGATTTACTTATCTACTATAATTTAAAAGGGTATTTATTAACAAATACAAAGTTTAATTTAGATTACTCAAACAACTTATACCTTTTTGATAAGAGGGTTAGAATTTTTGATATTGTTGAAATAGAAAGATTAAAAAAAATCAAATAAAATGAAAAAATACATATTAATTTCAATATTAGTAATAACCACCTTTGAATGCTCTTCTCAATCAATAGAAGAGACTAAATTATTCATAACAAAAAAAATAAATGAATTAGTATTAGAGTATTATATTCCTAAAACTAATGGGAATGGTGATTTAATTAAGAAATCTAATGGAGACTATGACACTTATTTAGATCATAAAGAAATATTATCCTTCAAAAAAAACTATATAATAATTAAAAGTATATTCTCTGATGATTATATTAAAAACTTTGGCTCAAAAGATTCAATAAGGTATACATTGATAAATATACCAAAAATTATCTCTTATGATGTTGATTATTTTTTAAACAATGGTGTAATTGAATTTGAAACAAAAGAAAATGGAATTAAAATTTTAAACGAAAAGGAGTTTCATTCGTTTTTAAAAAGTCCTAATTTTAAATTTGTAAAGAATAATAATAAAGATGACAACTATTTCCCTATATATTTTATTTATACATCAGATTTAGAAAATACAAAGGCAAAAACAAAAAAAGCATTTAAGCATTTGGTAAAATTATATGGAGGGAAAATTATTGATGATATATTTTAATTCTATTTAACATAAGTGTTGTAATAATAGAAAATAAAAATGATTAGATTAACTCCTAATATAATATATGAATATCTAAAAGGATTTCTTTTCCAAATCAATTTGTATTCAGAATTCTTAAAATAACTCTTTAAAGCCCAATGTGAATAATAACTTTTTTCAGTTAGATGATTAGAAAGATATGATGTTGTATTTATTAAAATTGTCGCTAAAGGAATTATGTTATAAATATAAACCCAATAATAATTTTCTAAAAAATTATTTTCAAAAGATTGAAGTGTCGATGGAATTGTTCCACATAAAGCAGCAATTATAAGAAATATTGTCATCCCATATCCATCCTTATATTTTGAAACTATTGATTGAAATTTATCAGAAATTCCTTCAAAGTTAAATCGTTCTTTATCAAATTCCCCATTCTCTATTTTCTCTTCAAATGAACTTATTTTGAAATTGATAAATAAATTAAGTACTTCAATTTTCAATTCAGAATTCCGATAGTAAATATAAATAACAAAAGGAATAATTATAGAAAGATAAACATAACCAATCAACAGAAATGTTTGGACAAAAGTAATATTTAATGAATGGAAATTTTGTAAAAAATATTTATTTATAAAAACACTTATAATAAAAAATACAACATTAAGTTTTAAAATTTTATCCATTTTTATTTAATTAAGTCATTGATTAGTTTCCTAAACTCTTCATCAGTTATCGATCCACTCTTTCTTTTATTTAGAAGTATCTCTACCTTATCCTCTACTTTATCCTTTTTTAACTTACCACCTTTGGGGCCTATAAATTCTCCTTTACCCATAAATGCCCCCATTGTCTGAAACTCCTCTTTCACTTCATCCCTAAGTGAATTTACATAATATTTAAACATCTTCTCATCACTGTGACCACTAATCTTCTTTATATCAGTAGGTGAAATCTTCTGAGATAATGCAAAGTTGATAAATGTCTTCCTACCCATATGGGTATGCAATACTTCATAGAGTTTTTTCTCATCTTCAGTTCCTTTTTTAAACCCACTTCCACTTCTAACCTCAATATTCACCATATTACTTAAATCAGCTTTAACTTCTAAACCTATCCTTTTTAAAATTGAATTAGTATTGGCATTAGAAAGGAACTTATCTCCATCAAATCGAGGAAATAAATAGTGAGTATCTACCTTATTGCCATCATTCCGTTTCCCATTCTTATCTTTAGAGTATTTCATCCATATTGCCCTACTCATTTCATTCATAGGTATTGTAGTGGGTGCCGATGTTTTTATCCTAATCAATTCAAAACAATCCTTACCGAAATCAAAATCTGCTACTTTCAGATTTGCCGCATCCACATATGCTAAAGATGTTGAACAAAGGAAACAGAAGAAATCCTTTACCACCTCCATTGAGGTATATTTCTTACAATGGGGTATTATTTCAACATTATCATCCTTATCATATTTCTTTTGATTAAACACATCTTCAACAAAGAAATACCTCTCTTCTTTCTTCTTATATGCTTCACATTTTGGATTATACTCTCCATTTAAACTATAATGGAAATCAGTAAAATTATATATGGATTGTAATTGTTTAGAGGTTAGGGCTAATACTGTCCTATTTGATACTTCTTTAAGATTTGGGGAATCAAATCTTCCTAAATCAATATTGTGAAAATCCATCTTCATAGCCCATCTTAAAAAATTTCGAAATGTGGAATTGTATTTATTTACTGATGAATTGGCAAATGAATGGTTTTTAATTGCCCATTCTCCAAATTCTCTAAATAAGGTATATCTATTCCTTAATTCCTCAAATTGGATTGAGATCTGTTTTTTTGATTTAAAGAAATCCTTCCATCTTTCCATAATTCTACTATTCTTCTGAAAAGTGGTTAATCTCATATTATCACCAATACTAACTCTACCCCTTAGATGACTTATATATTCATCAATAGTTTCAACAATGAAGAAAGTGTTAATCCTCGCTTCAACATCTGTATTCTCGAACTGATTAATCTTTGAAACTTTATACTTTTGTTTTACCAATAAAGCAGTTGGTGTTTTCTTATTTAATCTTAGCGATTGAATGACATCCTCAATAGTTCTTTTAATATGCTTTAGTTGATTATTCTTATATTCAGAATCAGCTTCCTTCTTTTTAATAGGATTTAACTCATTATCCTTATCAAAATTATCATATGATGAAAGGTTAACTCTACAAAAGAAGTCAGCTCTACTATCCCTATTGTAGGTATATCGTATTCTTACCCTATTATATTCATCATTCGGTTTTATGTAGAATTTTAAGGAAGACATCTGCTAAAATTTCAATAAAAATAAGAGTTTTAAACCATTTGTGGGACCAAAAGTCCCACAAATATGTCATTTATTTATTATATAATTATTTTATCTTATTGATTATCAATATATATGTCATAATTTATAATATAAAACATCTCCCGTCCGGTCCGCGCAAAAACAATTAACCCCTTGAAAATCAAGGGGTTTTTTATTGTCTGTAGCTAAAAGTGTAGCAAACGGGATCTTT
>JACCDN010382085.1_pt1 | contig 12391 bp, 10 predicted proteins | sample 7441691 | NCBI WGS metagenome assembly JACCDN01 (sample SAMN15323439, study PRJNA562643) | freshwater metagenome | isolation source: river surface water | place: USA:Blue River Watershed | collected 2017-08-16 | reverse complement strand
TATTCCTGCGTACATCATGCGGACTGTGGTTTTGCTTGGATTGAGCTTTTATAGCACAAATCTGCTCTCTGTACCCCGCTACTCTCTGCAACTAAAAACTTTTACCCCTGCGAGGTCCGCTAGTGCTTTTTTATAAATATATTTAAAATCAATGAGTTGCGTAACACAAAAATCAGCGGTTTGTATTACCGTCGGCCTAGCCGCGTATTTCGCTAACTTTCCCCAGTTTTTGCGTCATAACAGAACAGGGCGAATTTTAGTGTGGGGTAAAGAGGGTTGGTGGAGGTAGTTGTGGAGTGGTGTTGAGAAAAAATCCTGCAAGAAACACTTGCCTACGACTAGTGAGCGCACCACCTTCCTTAAGGCAATCAGGAACATATAGATTACGTGTACACTCCAAGCGCGATAATTTTTTAAAATCGCCACCGTAGCCAGTACAGCACTTATTTTAAACGACTTGTGCTATACTGGACCGCGGGTTTGGTCTTGCACGGGGCTTTGTGAATAATTCGGAGAGGTATTGAAAATGTTAGGTTTATTCCACCATAGAGCAGAAAATTCGTCATCAGATTTGTCTCAAGAGATTAAGGACATGGTACCCACCTTTCTTGATAGGGCTTTCCCTTGCCTAACTGGCGCGCAGCAATTGACGCCAGAATTTGAGAAGCAAATAAAGGAACAATTGCAGCAAGCTTTTCTCGATGTGTTAAAAAATACTCAGCGGACGATATCCATTGATGCCATTAAGCAAAAATTACTAAATCACGAACTTGACGAGAGTGTCCTTAATACTCCACGTAGGAGCCAAGAAATTGATTTACTCATACAAAATGATAACCATTTTTTCATGCAACATTTAATCATGTTTTGTCAGAGTGAACATACTTTGAACTTTTGGTTAACCTATGGGGGTGCTACCATGCCCCAAGGTGCTCTAGCCGAGGCGATTAGACTGCGTGCTGATATTTGCGTTTTTCAACGCTTAGAAAAAGACGGCGCCCTAAATCAGATTACACAGGCTGACAAGGAACAAGTTAGCAAGCAAGCGGCAAGGTATTTGCGTGAAAAACCTGCGAGCCTTGAATTTTTGAATGCAGCTTTAGATAAGCATGTCCAAACTCTAGCCCCTTAGTGAGTAATGATTGGAGAAGATAGAATTGATCATTCATTTTCAAGATGGGCGTGGAGTGGTTGTCGCTACGGGCGTTGACATGCGTCTTGAGGCTAACGTGGCCTCAGAGCACGCGCACAGGAACCTCTCTGATAGTATCAAAATATGTGCGCCAGGGAACGATGTTCATTTTATACAATTCGTAACGCGCTTAACCCCAGATGAATATGAATACAGGAGATCAAAAGGGCAAATTCAACAATGGGATACAGACATGAGCGAGGTGGAACCCCACTACATGCGTAATGCTGATGAACCGCGTTGGAAAGTAGACACCACACCTGAGAGTACGTCGTGTTTTTATGATGACGCAGGCGTGTGTGCGAGATCGGATACACAAACGGCAATGTATGATTGTCCAGGTGGGCCAGCTGAACCCATAGCAGAAAGAGTTATTTTTTGTACTTTTGTCATTATCAATAATCACGTTACACATAAAATCAAATGGTCTAAACAATTTGGTGCAGACGAAAAACCTTTTTATTCAGTGGAGGCGCAGCTCTGTGATCGTCTGCCTGATTGGGCAATCAGAATCATAGACGAAGATTGTAATTCTACTAACAAAAGAAAGTTTAGCTTACCAGTAGAGCTGCGTGTTTCACAGAATATGGACATAACCACAGAACAACTAAACGTACAAGCCAGAGAAGATTTCCTCCAAGCACCTGCTCAATGGATCACGAGGCAACGCTATCCCAATCTATTTCAACCTCAAACAAGTACTTCGCCAACTAACACCTTTACTCCAACTTGAACTCGCAAATAAGTAAAATTTTACGGTTAGGGCGACACTACAGCTTGGCAAAGAGCGGCATTATTAGCGAAAACGCCGCCCTAGCCCGCCTCCGCACTGTTTAGTGGTGTTTTGCCTTGTTGTTACAGCTCTTGTACGTGGCCATTTAAAAGCTGCAGGCGACACACAACAATCACAGCACTGCGGCCGCCGGTGATGGCGCTACTGCCACACCTGCACTTCCCCGCCACGCTGCGCGGCTTGCGCTTCCACGATTAGAGCCTGCAAACACGTACAGCAACTTGTAGGAGGCCGCGCTGCAGCGCCGATAATGGCCGTTTAGCGTTACTGCTACAACCCGCACTCCCCCGCCACGCTGCGCGGCTTGCGTAAAGCTAGCGACAGCATGGATATGACCAGCCAACAACTAGATAGGATGTTGGTATGCTTCAAAGAAGCTAGCCAGCAAACCAAACTTTAATTACAATTCGCAATCAAACCGTTCCTCTTTAAGTACTCACAATATTGTTCTGTCAAAAAAGTTGATGATTTATTTTGTGGCCTGCCACATTCCTGAAGATTAAGCGCCTGCGAATTGCTATATGATTCTGACATAAATCTCATTCTATAGCCCGCAGAAACAATACCGGTGCGATCGCAACCCGCTTCGCAATGAACATACCAAATCGTATTTTTAGTATTGGGATTACTTATATCCTGATGAAGAACCACTAATTTATTATCAATTTCCTTTAAAGGGGTTACATATAATGGCCAGTTTTCTATTTTACCCAAAGATGGATTGCCTTGGAAAAAATTTTCTTCAACTTTTAAATCTTTTTCTTCAGTAAAATTAAGCAACGAATAATCAATTAAGAAAAACTGTGCGGGTAATTTTATTCCTTTCTCACTTGCTCTTTGTTGGAATGTTTGCACTAATTGGCTATAGACAAAATCGCTTGAATTAGAAATTGGTAAATTTCCTCTAAATAAAAAAACATTTCTATTTAAATCATAATTAATCAGATGGACTCTTGCTTGGTCAAATGAGCCGAGCTCATTTTTTATAGTCAGATTATAGATTTTATTATCAGGATTGAAAACGCAGCCGGTAAAAAACGCAAATACTAAAAACCAAACTATAAATTGACGAACTTTTTCCATAAGGCCTCTTTGAAAATTAAGATGTTATTGTGTAATTTCCCTTGAACTTTCTTTTAAGACAGGACGTCAGTCTAGCACCACAGCACGGCTTGTCAACTCACACCACTACTGTATTAATATCCACTGGATTTGCAGCCTTAGCAACATTGATCGACGCAACGAATAAGTAGCGCTGTGACACCCGCGATAGCGTACTGCTACACCCACACTCCCCGCCACGCTGCGCGGCTTGCGTGCTAGCAGAAATTGTAAACAAAAACATTTAGATTTAATTTCATCGCCTATTGATGTAATTTAGCGTCTCGGTTCAAGGAGGTGTGCGCATTCGTAAAGGTCAAAAACACCTCTCTCTCTCCAATGTGGTTTAACCTCAGGGATAGTCTCTCTTTCTAGGCAGCTTACGTGAAAATCATCACCAAAATAACCAATCAACTCATCCGTGTTGACAGAGAACGGCGGTTCCACCGCGGCATGATTACCATGCTCAAAAGTAACTAGCAAAATATGCCTCGCCTCCGATAAGTTCATCTTAATCCAAGACACATATTGCCTTCTTAAAGTTTCTGGTGGCAATGCGGTAAAGCCCCCTCTGTCGTAGCACGCTGATATAGTTGGTAACTGTCTCTTGGAAACTGTGAAAAGATCAGCCTCAATGATACTGCACTTCTCAAATTGATACAGGGACAATGTATTCTGCTGAAAAAATGAGAATGGCATTTTATGGTCGCTAAAAAATTTACCTATAGCTATAGGGCTTACTTCTATTCCTAACACACTATTCCCCTGCCCTATCAGCCACGACATATCGATGCTGGCCCCACAAAATGGCACCAAAACACACCCCGTCCCACCTGGCGCAAACAGGGACGCGTACTTCAACAGGAAGCGGTGGGGGAAAGATTCATTGAAACGAATATCACCAACCCGCCATCTATTTAACCAATACGCCTTATTCATTAGCACCAACTCCACCAACTCCAGATTGCAAATTATCATCGCTTTGTTGTACATTTACAACACTATGGAACTTCAATCTATTTCAGCAAAGCTGTCTGTGGACGTTGAACAGATCATCCGGCCTTTGGTAAGGACTGGCTGTGTGAATGCATTTTCGCACTCGAGAATTTTTTCAGATGGTTCAAGAGCAGAATTATGGTCTGATCCTGCAGCCCTTGAGCATACATATTTGAAAACCAATTATACTGTACGCACACACGCCCCAACACTTTACGAAAAAGAAAACGTGTTCTTTTTGTTTGACAAAATGCAAGAATTTGAAAGTAAAACGAGAGAGCGGTACGAAAAGCATATCGCCGAGATGAAGGAACTCTTCAACCACGACAACACGCTGATAGTGCGTGGTAATGATGATATTTGCGAGGAATTCTTTTGCTTTTATGGCGAAAAAATCAGGTAAAAACCAGGACGTTTTTACAAACAATATGAGCTTGATAACTAAATTTATCGATGAATACAAAATAAAAGCGAATCAACTCATTAAAAAGGCTGAAGAATGTAGAATCGTTAAACCTTGGGGAAAAGAAAAATTCGTTTCTCCGCACCTAACATCCCGCGAAAAAGAAGTGGCACAACTCCTGACTTATAGTCTAACAGCGAGGGAAATTGCCAATCGCCTAAGTTTAAAAACAAGAACCATCGAAGGTTATATAGATAAAATAAAAGACAAATATTTGTGCGCAGGAAGTTAGCCTTAGTCAAATTATTAAGACAAGATGTGGTGCTATTTGAAGAGAAGATCTAATTCTTATTGGCTTACTACTGGGGAAAAACACTGCTTATCCGCTTTCGCCGGCTCTGTTGTTGAATGGTATGATTTCACAATATTTGGCGCATTAACACCAGTTTTATCGAGTCTGTTTTTCCCGAAAGATCTTCCACTAATTTCCCTTACAAAAACATTTGCAATATTTGCAACAGGATTTATTGCACGGCCGTTAGGTGCACTGATTCTAGGGTGGATTGGTGATCGACAAGGCAGAAAAAAGGCCTTACTTATATCTTTGCTACTTGTGACATTATCTACGACTTCAATGAGTATGCTGCCCGTGTACAGCCAGCTAGGAGTCATGTCAACATATTTGCTTATTCTGCTGAGAATTATGCAAGGATTTGGTGCGGGAGGAGAACACGCTGGTGCAATCTTATTACTGCATGGATGGTCAGACGCCTCAAAACCAGTATATCGTTCCAGCTTAAGTGTTTTAGGCATTATGGTGGGCGTTTTTCTTGGTTTTACCGTTGTCGCTGTGCTTTCTTTAATGCTCACTCCAAAAGAGATAACAAAATGGGGATGGCGATTACCATTCCTCCTAGGTGGACTGATGGGTGCATCGGGAATTTATATGCGACGCTCTTTAAGAGAAACAGATTATTTTGTTAATCAAGGGAAAAATTGCGGATAGCAGATTCAATACATGAAATACTTAAGGTGAAAAAGAATATACTAATTACCTCTGGCTTATACATGCATAGTGTTGTAATACACTATGCCACTTTTTACTACGTTCCAGCCTACATTGCCACGAAAAATCCAGGCTGGGCGGTAAATGTATCTGCGATACGATGGTTATGCATGGTTGTGTTTATCCTTCTTTATTTTTCTTAGAAAAAAAAGCTGATCGCATCCGCAGCTATAGGCTATTAAGAGCTGGAGTAATTTATGCAATCCTTCTGACACTTCCACTAACTATCCTAATTGAACAAGGGAATATTATCCTGTACTTGATAGCACAATTATCGTTTACGGCATTAAATGTTATATACCTCATCCCGATAGCTAGTGTGTTTACAGAAATGTTCCCGATGAAAATTAGGTACACAGGCATCAGCTTTTCCATTAACATATCGTCAGCAATATTTGGTGGCCTAACTCCTATGGTAATGACATGGCTGGCCCACTCAACTGGAAAATTTTCGCTTAGTTCATCCTACATGATTTTAGCTGCCGTGATCTCCCTTCTGAGTCTCGAATGGGCACGCATTTGTAAATGCGGCAAGCTGTAGCACATATCAAACCAGAAAAAAGAGTAGTTTCAAAAATTTATTTAACTACATTACGCTGTTTCTATATGCTTTTTTTCCATTAAGATTTCCCAACCTTCTGATAGCACTTTGCAAGAATCAGTTTGGGTCGTGAGGAAGCCAGGATGCGGATAAAAAACACGGACACAAAATTATTTCTATACACAACCTACTACCCATGGAACTCTTGCACTCCTACAGCGAAATCGACTCCATCTGGGGAACGCTGTTGTCGGAGTTGGCTAGCAAATATGACGTGAATGAGTTGGCTAGACTAACCAGCGTATCTACTCGCACCCTAGCACGACTCATGCAACATCAAACCAAAAACCCGAATTTTTGTTTGTGCTATAAAATTTTGTTGTTGCACGTGGTGACGTTTGCAAAACGTTACAAAAAAAATTGTCGGTCAAGGTAAATCACTGAGTAAAGGGGATGTCATGTTAGTATTAACGCGTAAAGTACAAGAGCAAATCGTCATCGGCAATGACGGCGAGATTAGGGTTACCATCTTGGATGTTAAAGGCAGCCAGATTAGGCTAGGCATCCACGCGCCCCGTGACACAGTCGTAGACCGCGAAGAAATCTGGCAGCTTAAGCAGCGGCAGAAAGGCAACCGCCTAGGTGCGGGTGATGCTGCACAGGTACTGCCAGTTAAGTAGTTAAGTAATAGCACCGTATAAGCGCCTCAGCGACTGCGCACCTGTATCGTTTTGTCAATGCAGCTCGCATTACTGCAGCAAGTAAAAAGTAATTTCACATGTGACACTCTTTAAAAACTTAATCTCAGTGACAACTTCCCACCGTACTTAGGCTTCTCTAACAATCGTTACCCGCGCTGCAGCGGCTTATGTCGCAATATGACGCCTGTTAATTTTGTCCGGCTTGTCCATATCCATAAGTAATAAAGAATTCTGTACTAAATTGGCATTCTGACTGCGTTGTAACCAACAAGGTAAACTGATAGTCTTTGCCAAAATTTATCATTGGACGCCACTATGTTTCAATTCATCAATACGATGGTCATCGCTCCCTACCAACATTATCGCGCCAAACAATACAGGGAAAGAAACCAACGCATTGACGCGATGGGACTGTATGCCGATCTGATTGCGGCAGGTGATGCTGAGGCAGTGCCACTGCTTTTTGCTTTCATTCAACCAAATGATGCCTACGCCGAACTCATACTGATCCGCGCTTATCTGCGCAAACACCAACGCTTTGGACAAGTAAACGATATATATTTTGCACTATACTTTGCGCGCCAAGGCTTATACAAAGGCAATCGCGCGTGCTACACCGCGTTAACCGTTTATGCTGAACTAGCCCTTACACCGCAACAGTGGCTAGGCGTGTATGTGGCTGGACTCAGTATAGACCCGCCTTTTTTTCTGGACAAGGTGTTGCGGCTTGCCATGCAATCGACTCTCGATAACAACATAATCATCGAGGCATTACGTAGACTCGATGTGCCGCAGCTTTTTCCTACCCTGCCGGTGCTGGCGCAACATCCCGAATTTTTGTACGCACTAGGCCACACCTTAATGCACGGAAATCGCGACGAACCACACGCGCAATATGCTGGTTTTTTCCTTGCATTGGCGGCTAAGCATGGCTCTACTGAGGCAATCGCCTTGCTTGAGTCTGCAGACGATGAGGCCATTGTGTTTGATGCGATTCGTTATTATTACTTACCGCTGCAACGATTTGACAACGTGTGTGATCAGCTAGTCATCTTGATTCAGAGAAATTATGCACCCGCGATCGCATTAGTGATGCAACTTCAGCTGGACAATCCACACTATTTAACTCTGGCCGAACGCTTACATCACCTTAATCAGCATGCCCTATCTATGGCACTGTTAGAAAAAGCCAGTCAAAACGCCAGCGCCGTAGCTAGCTATCAACTGGGCAATCACTACCTTGCGCAAGGTGAAACAGACACAGCATGGCGCTATTATTATTTAGCATTGCAAGGCGAGCATCCAGACGCACTGTCACTACTCGACAATCTCTATGCGGCAGAAACTAGCCCCGACTTGATTTTGGACTACGCACGCCGCATCGCTGCTCAACTACGCACACAGGATTCTGCCGCATCGGGGATCTGGATGCTACGCGCCGTGCGTGCCGGCGACGCACAGGCCAGACAAGCCGTGCTCAACGAGTACCGTGATGATGGCGCGCTGTTATGGCAAGCAGGAGAAATTTATCTTAAACAAAACCCAGATGCATTAATGCCTGCTTATGAATTCATGGTGCAAGCAGCAAATGCAGACTATGCGCCTGCCATAGCGTGGCAACATCAAGGCATGCAGGATCCCGCCCTGCGTTACGCAATGGGCTTATATCGCAATGAACCTGCATCTATTGATAGCCTGAATCATATGTTGTATGCGTACGCAGCGAATTACCCGGCAGCCGTTGCTTATATCAAAACTCAGAAATTTACAGCACAACTCACACAATACCTAAGCGATGCATTTGCGCAAGGCAATCTCGTCGCGCGTGATACGCACTTAGCTGATTATTTTTTATTAAACACGATGTTACGCGAATTGTCATTTTCTGAATATGAACGCGCCCATCAAATTGATAACGCTTTAGCCTTGTTCGTGCAAGCAAGCGCCTTAGGCTCAGCACTGGCTAGCATACGTTGCGCCGAGATCCATCGCGACAGTAGCAATTATCCTGCCGTTTGGCATTACCTGGTGCTGGCCTTGCAACAAGGTGATAGGTCTGCATTACATGAAGTGGAAAAGCTATATGTGCAGCGCGCCAGCGTAGATAAGGATCGTATCATTTCAACGGCCTATGAAATCGCCAAGATTATCGCTGACAGTCATGTCGAACTGAGCGATACCTGGATGTACCGCGCCATAGCCGCCGGTAGCTTTCCGGCAAAAAAAACCTATGCGCACAAAAAATCACGCGATGGTGCCGCATTATGGTGGATGGCGCAGCGCCTACGCAAAGGTATTGTCACCGCCGAAAGCGTTAATAACGCCTATTACTTTTCGATTCTAGCGGCCGATGCGGGGTACGCACCCGCCCAGGAATGGTTGGCAGAACGCATCGCACAAGAAGATGGCCTAGCCTGTTATGCCAAAGCACAGTTTGGCAAGCACACAAAATACGCTGAGGTGGACGACTATCTGCTGGCCATTCGCTATGGCTGTAGCGCCGCGCTAGCACACCTTAAAACTATCACTTATGCAGACACAACGGTGTATCACACCATAGCTCAAGCTTTTGAAAAAGGCGAAGCCGTGCCTAAAGATATGGCCGTCGCACAGTTTTTTTATTTAAAAGGTCAAGGCTTAGATAATTATGCCGTGGCGCAATTATTAGAACATCCCCAAGCTGCTCAGTTGCCTGGAAGTATAGAAGACTATATGCAATTGTTATTTCACGGTAATGCGCAGGCAGAAACACACGTAAGGCGTAATCAACACGCACTTAATCATGAGCAACGCCAGCGTATCGTGCAACATTACCGGAATAAAGGTTGTGCGTATGACGATGAAGCACGTTTTTGGCAACAACCGGTGGTCCCCATAATACAGGATAACACCACGACGTATTCACAACAGCAATGTCAACAACAATAAGGACATGACGCCTATGAATTTCTACGACATATTAGGTGTGCCGCGTGATGCGAACGCAGAAACCATCAAAAGAGTTTATAAAAAAAAATCCGCTATCTTGCATCCCGATAAGGGTGGTGATGAGACCGCCTTTAAATTGCTGAATGAAGCATATCAAATCTTAGGTGATGCAGAAAAGCGCGCTGAATACGACGCGTTGCTGGGGACTGGCCATGAATTATATGACGCGAATTCCGTTGTTATCGCTGGTTATTTGCCCTCGGCTGGGGTGCCGTATTCAGCAAAATTCAGACAACAACATCGAGATTATATTGCAGCGGCGCGCAGTGCGCCCATGGCTAACAAAATACAAAACGAGCGACTGTCCCGTGTGTATCCCTCATCACTACAACTGGAGTGGTTAACGCAGTTTTATAACACATTAGCCGATAAAGAAACCCAAAGGGGAACGGGAAATAGTGTTGATGTGCTAATGCCGCTGACGCCTACGATCGTAGACATCATTCACATAGCCACTAAGTTCTTCGCGGGTAAATATTCCGGTGCTGCGCTTAAGCAAATTATTCCTTATATAACTCATTACGTTGACGCAGCACAGTTTGACCCAGAACAGCAAGACTTCCTCTCGGCATTTAAAACCTTATTATCGGGGAACGCGGTAACAGCAGAAACGACCGCAGCAGTAAGTACCGTTTCTGCCTTTTTGCGTAAGCTACCGCAACTGCTACAAGCGCAATTTGCTACGCCATTGCTTGACAGCCCTACCCGTCAAATGCCCAGCTATTTTTACACCCATCTGCATACCTACGCTAACAACAAGAAGACCGGACCAGAAACCTTGCACCGTATGTTAGCAAAAGACATGCCCCTAGATGCAAGCCTAGCAATCACGTTGCTACGCGAGTTCCTGCACTTAAGCTATTGTGGCGATGACTGGCGAGTACTGAAAACCACGTTTGCAACCAGACCGGCAACACCCGCCCTGCCTGCGGCTGAAGCAGGAGTCGTCGCTGCGGTTGCTGTATTGATATCAATTGAGGTGCTGAATCTTATTACAGCCAGATATATTCTTATTGCCTTAAGCGATTTGCTGCGTTACAGCAATCAAATAAACGTAGCATCGGCAACGCAATTGTCCTTACTGCTACAAAGCCAAACGGCAGTAAGATACATCCGGCATGTATTGGATTGTTATATCACCTTGGGTGGTGATGACTTACCAGATAGTCGACCGCGGCTGACTCAGCTGACCGATGTATTAATTGCAAACTTCACCCATCAAACGGAACACGAGAAAAAGGCTACGATTGCGCTTAAGCGTTTTTATGACATGCAAGCGTGGTTTGAGCACGATCTGTTTCAGCCGGTAGCGCAAACAATACCCGCCTCTACGCCCGCCTCGGTGCACATGACGCACATCACGCATATGACGCAAGGAAACCATGCCCGCACCCTACGCGAGAAAATATTTCACATGCTCGACTGGTATCCTGCCGTATTTGGCCTAGGGACGAATAAGCAAACCGTTCACCGTGGCATAACGTTTAGTTTAACGATGTTAGCCAATTATCAGTTATATCTCGTGCAGCAATTGCAACACATAGCTCGCAGCGAGCCAGACTCTGCCATTGCCATCGCCGATGAACGCTTGGCGTTACGCTTACTATTGGAAGTGCTTGACATAAGTCGACGCCTCACTCCAGCACTTGAACTTTACCTGATCATTCAAATGCTGCCACGCTTCGATGCGTTTCACTATCAACTGCCCAATGTAATGAACGACGCATCAAGCTTAGAAAAAACCGTTGAGCATCTTATGCAACGCGCTAAATTTTTGTTGCCCACCCATCCACTGGCGTCGCACTACCGAGCGTCGGTTGAGCTAGACGATTACGGCACTATGGCCAAGCAATTTGTGCAGCGTCATCTGGAATTATTGATTCAAATCGATCAACAGATGTTAGACCCTGATGTGGTGGGCGCGTTAGAATCGCCCCGCGTTAACCTATATTACCAGGCACACCACGGCTTATTGCGCGGTTGGCTTGTCGCTACTGATATTCTACATGGACCTACGATTCGGCAACAACTGATCGACGTCTTGCTGGCTGCCAAACGCTGGCTTGCTAGCGAAGTAGAAGCCAACAACAGTGCTACCACCATGCGTATTCCTCGCGACTCACTCGGCTTTTTAAAAGCAGAAGCCAGTTGGCAGGAACCCAAGCATACCGCAAAACAATATTTCCAAGCGATCAAAGGCTTTTCTATTAATAAGAATACTGGTGAAGTTATCTTTTATTTCTTGCCGCCTAAACCCGATTTGATAGCAGCGTCGGCACTATTTACCCTGGATGATCTGGCGGAGGTATTCAAACTACGACTAGATGGCGCGTTGCTTAGCTTAGATGCAGTGGATGAGCACATGCCGCTACATCCGTTTAACAACATCCGTTTTGAACCACCCCAGTTGTTTCATTCACAGGCATTTGCCAGCATGCTACTTACCGATCAAATGCTCAAATACATCACCACAGATAAAGAACCGTCAGCGACCTACCCGTTTGCGCAACGTGATGGCAACGCGTTTATCCAGCACATTGATCAAATTCAGAAATGGGTAAAAGACGAATTTCAGGAACTACAAGCCAAACAAGTCTTGACGGATGAAAC
>JACCDN010299039.1_pt1 | contig 12391 bp, 17 predicted proteins | sample 7441691 | NCBI WGS metagenome assembly JACCDN01 (sample SAMN15323439, study PRJNA562643) | freshwater metagenome | isolation source: river surface water | place: USA:Blue River Watershed | collected 2017-08-16 | reverse complement strand
GGACTATCAACCTATCATTTACAAAAAATGATAAAAGATTTTATGATTGATAATAAAATTGAAGGTGTTACACATACCAGTGTTAAACCTGGAGAAAAAAATTAATCAAGACAACTATTAATTTTAGTAACATATTTTGATATTGGTAAATCATTTGGGGCACCCTCAAATGGGTTTTCAATTTCCCGGCTAATAATCTCAATTCCTGCAATGATATAATAAATCACTACAACCATTAATATTGACCACAATCCCATATCATAAAACAATCCAAATGGTAAAGATAAAATATATAAAAAAATTGAAATTTTGATATGCATCTCATAAGATTTTGGGATTGGAGTTTCTTTTATTCTGACGCAAGAAGAAGTGTTTTGCATTATATCATTGAAAACCCTGAAAAGTAAACCTCTATCAGAACTATCCTTAATATTAATTTCGATAAAGGTATATATATTTTTAAGGTTTTCCATGAATTTCTTTTCCAAGATTAAGGAATTATCACTATCATCATCTTTTAAAAAGTCTGTAAAATTTTTAGTAAAATTTGAAATTGTTAATTTTAAATAATTAATTTTTTCTTTATCATCAATTGAACTTTTAATCGTAAAACCGATTAGAAAAAAACTGGCTTTTATATTGTAAAAATTTTGGGATGCATTTGTCCATCTTTCATATGCACTTTGTGTTCTAAAAACCAATAACAAACCCATAGCTACACTTATTAATGTGTGGGTTATCGTTGGTATTTTAATAGATGAATACTCACTATTAAAATAATAATAGCTCAAAAAAAGGCTAAAACAAGCAATGAAAATTAAATTTTTTAGAATTGTAAAAAGATACAATTTTGGTTGAAAAAATAATTCTACCAACCAATTGGATTTCAGTTTTTTACTAATTAAATTAAAAGGAGGATTCATAACACTTTATTTTTAAATTCAAAATTACTAAAATTATTAATAATAAACTATTTATAAAATAAAAAGATGGAAAATATTTTAAGTTACATAAATAAGTGGGGTATGGCAGCTATGTTATTTCTTGGCATCATAATATTTTTTAATACATGCGGCGTAAAAGGAAATAATGAAAAATTGGAAAGAAGAGTTAAATCATTTGAAGAAAAAATCATGTTTAATGATTCATTAAACATGGAAATAACTTCTGTGGAACGTGAAATTTCATTATATGAAACAGCCAGGGAAGTTGTATATACTAATAACGCTATTGTTAGAACAGTAGAGCGACCTGATGATATTATGAACAAATACAGCATTAAAATAAAAGAACTACAAACAAAAAAAGAAAAGTTAAATGCTTCAAGAAAATAATAATAAACTTCCTAAATTATTTTGGATAATACTAATTTCTTTTATATTAATTCCTACAATAGTTTCAGTTGTATCTACAATTCACGTTATAAATTTTTTTGAATTATCTAATAATTCTGGATTGGCATTAACTTTAGCAATTGCTTTTGAAGCTGGTGCTTTATCTGCTTTAGCTGGGCTTGTTGCATTAGATAAAATTAATAAAAATGTGGTATATGTAATATTCTTTTTACTCACAGCTTATCAAATTATGGGAAATGTATATGCAGCATATGATTTTATCAGCAACGTCATGATTAAGAATCCAGATTTAATTAAAAACTGGACAGAACTATTTGGTTTTTCTAATGATATAGAAGACATGGTAATGGTAAAAAGAATTATAGCAATAGTTTCAGGGGCAATCTTACCAATTGTTTCATTATGTTTTTTGGATTTATCTGTTGATTATATTCAGAAAAGTACTGGCTTAAAACTAAACAAACCAATTGGAAAGAACAAAAAAGAAGAAAGTGAAAAATCAGATTCTAATAATATTATATTTGAAAATACTCCGGTAGAAGAACAAAAAGTTGAAACAGAACAAGAACATACAAACACCTCTGAGGTTCCTTTTATAAAAGAAATTAAACCAGTTTCAGAAGAAACTAATGAAACAAAAACAGAAGAAAAACAATTGTTATCTGATATTTTTGACGAGGACAATGATATGGGAGAAGATAATTTTGAAGAATTTTTAAAAGAAAAAAAAAAGAAACTTGAAAGCTTAAAAGAACCTTATTTAACCCTTCTTTTGATTTTGTATAAAGGTGGAGAACTTGAAGAAAAAGATGAGCTACCAAGTTACCCTGAATTTATTAATATGGTTCCTAAAGAAAGGTTTAATCAACACGATATAAAGAAATTTTTAATATTATGTAATTATCTGGAAATATTTAAAGTCTCCGGAACACAAAAAATAGCGTTAAAATCCTATGCTGAGGCTATCAAAGCCTTGGATGGATATTTAAGTTGGAATTAACCAAAAAGGTCATAAAATTCTTGTGTTCTTTTTAAGACTCCCTTTTGAAAATGGCCTTCTGGAATTTCAGTAAAAATATTTTTTTTGCTTAATTTTTCTATAGATTTAATATCATCTTCATTATTTAATGTAGGAACATAAATGTTTATATGAACATATAAATCTCCTCTTTTAGAACTATCATTAAAAAGAGGAATTCCTTTACTTTGAAGTCTTAATATTTTTCCTGACTCTGTACCTGGTTCAATATTAATTTTTACTACCCCACCAATAGTGTTTAATAAAAAGTCTTTTTTTCCCAAAATAGCATCTACAATAGAAATAAAAACATCAATATGAATATCGTTTTTAATTCTTATAAAACTTTTATGAGGTATTTCTTTTAGGGTTACTAAAAGGTCACCTGCAATCTGAGACTTTTTTGTAAAAGAACCATGTTGTTCAAAAGTAAAAACCATTCCTTCAGATACTCCTTTGGGGATTTCTATATCAATTAAAATTTCTTGTTGTACAAGTCCTTGACCTGAACAAGCATCACATTTTTTTAATATTTTTTGTCCTTCACCATTACAGTCATTACACGCTTTAACTGTATGTTGAAAACCCCCAAAAAAAGAATTTGCTGATTCTATAATTTGTCCAGAACCATTACAAGTTTTACATTGCTCAAAAGAATTATTATCAAAAGCACCAGAACCATTACATTTCGAACATTTAAATTTTCTTTTTAATTTTATTTTCTTAACAACACCATTATATATTTCTTCTAAAGTCAAATTTAAAGTAATAGATAAATTTTCTCCTTTGTTTATAAAGTTTTGCTGTCTTCTATTATTTTTATTTTGTCTTCCAAAAGCATTTGTAAAAAAGTTATGAAAATCAAATTCCGGAGGAAAACCAGTATCAGCACCAATGTTTCCAAAATTTCTTTGATTATCATAATCTCTTTTTTTATTCTCATCAGATAAAATATCATATGCAGCATTTATTTTTTTAAATAAATCTTCATTACCACCCTTATCAGGGTGATATTCTTTTGCTTTCTGCCTAAAGGCTTTTTTAATATCTTCTTGAGAGGCATTTTCTGAAACACCTAAAATATCATAATAATCTTCCATAATTAAAACTTTTTCATAATAAATTCATATATTACTACCAAGAAATATATAAAAAATGGAATAAAAATCATTAAAATAATAAATAAGAATGGTAACCAAATTGGAATAAAAACCCAAACCCACCCCCAGTTTATAATTCCAGTTAGTTTTAAAATTACAAAAATTAAAGCTAACCAAATTAAATTGAATTTTCTGGTTTTCTTATGATTTGTGTTTGTATCAGGCTTAAAATTATACATCCATATTTTGTATTAAGTCAATAAATATTGGTGTTTTATCACCAACAAAAGCACCACCTATGTTGAAATCAAAATATTCTATGGCTTCCTCTCTGGTCATTCCATCTTTCATTAACTGGTTATAAATCTTTTCTTTGTCATAACAAATAATTGATTCCGAACCTATTCTATCAGCCACACCAACAATTGCATTATCGAAACCATCTGCAAATATAAATTCACTGTCAGGATATGCTTCTAAAATAGTATTTTGATTCTTATTTGACATATCTTATTGTTTTTTAATTACAATTTCATTTTTTAGACAATCAATTATAAAAGAATCGCCTGGGGCTATTTTTTTTTCAAGAATAGCTCTTGTAACAGAATTTTGAATGTATGAAGTTATAGCACGATGAATTGGTCTTACTCCAAATTCTTCTGAATATCCTTCTTCAGCTATAAACTCTTTAACAGCTTTTGTTACTTTAACTTTATATCCAATTTCTCGAACAGTCTTTAAGAAATTTTCAATATGAATTTCAGTAATTTTAGAGATATCTTCTTTTGAAAGATGTCTAAAAATAACTTTTTCGTCAATTCTATTTATTGTTTCTTTTCTAAAGATTTTAGACAAAGCCTTATCTATAATTGCCCTGGTGTGTTCTTCATTTTTATCTGAACCTTTAGTAAAACCTAACTGTTTATTGTCAGAAAGTTCTTGAGTTCCAGCATTAGAAGTCATTATAATAATGGTATTTTTAAAATTAATTTCTTTCCCATTACCATCTGTTAATTTTCCTTCATCTAACATTTGAAGTAAAATATTTGTTACTAAAGGATGTGCTTTTTCTATTTCATCAAGCAAAACTACTGAATAGGGTCTATTTCTTACTTTTTCTGTCAATTGACCCCCTTCATCATAACCAACATAACCAGGTGGAGAGCCAATTAGTTTTGAAACACTATGAGATTCCATATATTCACTCATATCAACTCTAATCAAAGCTTGTTCATCATTAAATAAATATTCTGCTAACGCTTTACAAAGTTCTGTTTTACCTATCCCTGTTGTACCTAAAAATAGAAAAGATGCTATCGGCTTTTTAGGATTATTTAATCCTGTTCTACTTCTTTGTATTGCTTCTGCTACTTTATGAATAGCTTCGTCCTGTCCAATGACTCTTCTTCTTAATTCATCTTCCATTTTTAAAAGCTTGTCCCATTCGTTTTCGTTTATTTTGGTTACAGGAATTCCAGTCATTTTTGAAATGACTTTTGCAACAATATCTATATCTACTGGAGTTCTATTTTCCTTTCTTTTTTCAAGCCAAAACTTTTTATATTCTTCGATTTTAGGAATCAATTCTTTCTCTTTGTCTCGCATTTTAGCAGCTTTTTCATATTCCTGAGATTTGATAACTTTGTTTTTTTCGTTCTTAATATCAACTAAAGCCTTTTCCATATCTTCCAATTCTTTTGGAATAAAAATATTATCAAGATGTGCTCTTGCACCAGATTCATCAATTATATCAATAGATTTATCGGGTTGAAAACGATTAGTCAAAAATCTATCAGCCCAATCAACTGCCATATTAATAGCTTCTTCGCTATAAGTAACATTGTGGAAATCTTCATAAATACCTTTTATCTGTTTTAAAATTTCCTTAGTTTCATGAACAGAAGGTTCTGAAATAAAAACTTTTTGGAATCTTCTTTCCATTGCACCATCTTTCTCAATAGACTTTTTATATTCCTCTATTGTTGTTGCACCAATAATTTGCATTAATCCTCTTGCTAAAGCAGGCTTAATCATATTTGAAGCATCAAGAGAACCGGCAGCGTTACCTGCTCCAATTATGGTATGTAATTCATCAATAAAAAGAATTACATCTAAATTTGATTCTACTTCTTCCATAATCGCTTTCATTCTTTCTTCAAATTGACCACGATATTTTGTTCCAGCAACTATTAAAGATAAATCAAGTGTAAACAATCGTTTATTGTGTAAAACAACACTTGTTTTCTTTTCAATAATTTTTAAAGCAAGACCTTCTACAACTGCTGTTTTACCAACTCCTGGTTCACCAATTAACACAGGATTGTTTTTCTTTTTTCTTGAAAGAATTTGTATTACCCTTTCTATTTCTTCTTCACGTCCAACTACTTTTTCTAATTTTCCCTCTTCAGCCATTTTGGTTAAATCTTTACCAAAAGTGTCTAATAAAGGAGTAGAAGATTTTGTTCTTTTATTTTCCTTAGAAGGTTTTGGGTTTTCATCATCGAAATCTGTTGACATATTTTTAATTAATTAAAAGTTTATTTTGTGGTTGAACCAAAACCACCTTCACCACGAATAGTTTCTGTTAATTCTTCTGTTTCGGTCAATGGTACATTTAAAACGGGTTCAAAAAATATCTGAGCAATTCTATCTCCTATATTATATATTTTTAATTTATCAGAATGGTTCCCCAATTCCTTAAATCTAACTTTCCATTCACCTCTATAATCAAAATCAATTTGTGCAGGTGAATTACACATAATTAAATCATATTTTGAAATACTACTTCTTGGTACAATTATTCCTTTCATACCGAAAGGAATTTCAGTAGCAAATCCAAGTCCATATTCCCAACAATTTAAATCATGAATCCATGTCTTAGACACTGCTACTACATCCATTCCTGCGTTTCCAGCATGAGCCACTTCTGGAACTATTGCATCGGGGGTTAATTTTTTAATCTTTACTTCGAGCATAAGTTTTTAGTTTTTTACAAATATAATAAAAAAAAACAAATTAGAAATTATAAAATCAATTTTAATGTTTTCAACCTATTTATTTAATATTATTAGATTAAAATATGAAAAGCCTCAGAACTATTTTAAAAAATAAAATTTTATCCGAACTTTATGATAATTCAAAACCAACACATTACGATAAAAAAAGGAATATAAAAGTCAAAGTTTTCAATGATACAATTGACTTTATAAAAAACACTGCTAAAGCCGAATTAACTTCTGGCAAAAACAAAGGGTTTTTTACGATTGTAAATTTAGATAATTTAGTGGAATTAAATCCAAATAATTTAAATATGGTTTCAGAAACAAGTAATTTACCTTTAGGAGCAGAATTTGATTCAGGTGCTCCTTGGAATGATAAAAATAATACATCTTTGAAAAAATATTCATTTGATGATATTAAACAAAAATTCTTTATAGAATTAACTAATGGAAACGAATATGAAATTGACTACATAGACTTTTTAGAAGAATATTGGAAAAATAATCCAGGTTCTTTTGAATCTCATGAAAAAGAATTTGGAAAATTTGAAAACGATGCTTTGATAATAGAGTTAATAAGAAATCAAGGATATGATTTTAGGGATATATTAGAATCTATTGCAAAAAATAATGGATGGCTTGAAGAAGAAGAAGAAGAAGACAAATATAATGATACGAATGATTATTAATTTTTTTTCTTTTTTAAAAATTCTTCTCTCAAAAACTCAACGGCAGCATCCGTTCTTAAATTACTCAATAAATCAAAAAACATTACAGTATCTTTCTTTTTATTAGCCTTCATATAAGTTGTTATTTTCTTTTTAAGGAAATTGAATTTATATGATAATATTTTATTAAACCAAAAAATCTCTTCATCATTAAAATTGATTATTACAGGATAATGTTTTTGGGTTATTGTAATATTTAAAATATTTGGCTTTAAATAGGTGCCTGCTCTTAAAGAATGACGAATATTATTAAAAACATATTTCATTTCAACAACCTGAATATCTTTTACTCCATGCGGTTTTAAATGTTGTAAATAAAATTCAAAAGCATGCTCAAAATAACCATATAACATGATGTGTTCAAGAGAGTTGTTTATAATTATTTTGTTTTGCATCAACTATTTCTTTGGCCTTTGATTTTTAGTTTGATTAGCTCCTCTACCCCACCTTTCTCTCATCCACATTCTTTCAAGATTTGTCCAACGCCGATTTTTTCTTTTGGCTCTTGGATGATTTTCTCCTTCTTTTAAATATAAAACTTTATTGTTTTTATTGTTCATATACAAAATTAATATTCATTTGTTTGGTAAAGTATCTTCAAATTTTTTATGCTGTTCACCATAAACTTTTATTTCACCTACATTTTCACATTTTAACATTTTCAATCGCAATCCAATGTTGTTTCCAATTCCAAGTTGGTGATTTAACCAACCAACACAGTACATTTCATCTCTACCATCTGAATGATGACACGCCATAACTTTCATTATGTTAGAAGTCGGTAAAACCCCTTCTTCTGCAATTGTCTCTTTAAGATTAGCATGTTTGTTCTCACAATATCCATCCAGTATGTCATGAGGATTAGTTGACATCTTCCAGGGACATTTTTTACATTGTTTTGTTCTTTTAAGTTTCATAAATAATTATATATTAAACGGTAAATTTAAAGAAAAGTTACAATATTTATAGACATGAAAACACTTGGGGCTGGTATTATCGCTATTGATAAAAATACGGGCAAAATTTTATTAGGAAGAAGAGGATTTGATGGGGTGTACCCAAATACATGGTGTATATTTGGTGGTACTTTTGATAAAAAAGATACTGTACCTAAAAACACTGCCATAAGAGAATTTTTGGAAGAAACTAAATGCGAATCACCTTTTAAATTTTCTAAGAATCCATTTTTTATTGATGAGGATAATCACGTAAAGTTTTATTCACACATTGGTATTTTTTACAATTGTTTTAAGCCCCAACTAAATGAAGAAAACACAGATTTTGGATGGTTTGATTTAGACCAAATGCCAGAAAATATGCATCCAGGATGTCAAAAAATGTTTGATAAAAAAAAACAAGAACTTAAATATATAATTGATTCTATTCGTAAGAATGAAACCTTTTAATTAATCTTAAAACAGTTTGTGGAATTAAATATTGAACTGTTTGTTTGTTTTTTAATTTTTTTCTAATATCTGTAGAACTAATATTTATTATTTCTCCTTTTATTTCGGTGACTTTTTTAAAAGGACATTCTGGCATTTTGAAATGTCCCATTCTATTATAATATATAATTTCAAAATTATAAACAATGTAATTAAAATCTTTCCATTCTGTAATTTTTTCTAAATTGTCAAATCCCATTATTATTGAAAATTCAATATCAGGATTTTCAGTAACCATTCTTTTTAAAGTATCGCAAGTAAAAGATGGAACCGGCATATCATTCTCAATGGATGAAGCATAAAACTTTTCACCCAACTCCAAGGTAAGAAGCTTTACATAATCAAGTCTGTGTTTAAATGTATCTAAACTCTCTGGTTTTTTAAAAGGATTATTAGGACTAACTATAAAACAGACTTCATCAACTAATTTCTGTTCTATAACATTCAATGCAATTAAAGCATGCCCTATGTGAGGAGGATTAAAACTACCAAAAAACAAACCTATTTTTTTCATTGTATAACCAAATTTTTTTCACCCCATTCAATCCAAGCTTTTTTACATTCCTCTACATCATATAAATCATACCCTTTGTTTGTTTTTGTGGGATTATATGGTGATGTTTTCAAAATGTCTTCTAAAAGAATAACAATACTCATTCCAGAATTATTTCGTTTTAAATAAGAAATAATATCTGGAATAATTTTTTCTCCTCGATTAATTATTTCTGGATATGTTTTAGAAATACCTCTTATATGATGAGAAAAAGAACAAAGCTTTGTAGAATTTTGATGTTCGATTAATAAATCAAAATTATCATACTCAGAATAAATTATTTCACTGTTCATTTTAAAATATAATGAAGCATTTGAAAATATATTTTTACCGGTAATTTCCTCGCCAAACCAAAAAGGCGGAACAAAAGAACTTGCCTCTTCTATAGTTTTAAATTCTACTTCCACAAAATTAACATTTTTATAATCATCTTTCAAAAAATCAATTTCAGCAACGAAAACATCATTAAGAGGATAAAGATATCTTGTTTTTCTCAATGGTCTTTTATTTTCAACTTTATTAAAATATAGATTATAAAATTCTTCTTCTGAAAGATTAACTTCTGTTTCTGGAATTCCTCCGGTTGTTTTAAGAGAACCTTTAGTTTTAATACAAAGAATAAATTTTGAATTATTTTCTGAACGAAGTCTTAAAACCGGTTGAACAGATATATACCATTGTTTAATCTCAATTTTTTCTAATTTTGAAAAATCAATGAAATCAGGAGTGTTTTTTAAAAGAAATCTTCTTTCGATTTCTTTTTTTACTGGCAATTCTTTGTCTAACATATATTAATTGTCAAACAACAAAGTTACAAAAAAATTATTTATTTTGGAAATTTAGACCACTTAAAATCATTGTTTTTCCAGAAAAAATAATCATCTACACTTCTTTTTCCTGAATTTATTAAAAATTCAATTTTATCCTTACTTAACTTAAACTCAGTAGTCCCAATATCACCACTATCAATAAAAATAGTTCTGTTCCAATCGTTTTTATTAAGATGTTTTTTATTAACCATTTCAATCGTAAAATCAATCAAAGCCATTATAAATTTCTTCAAATTTTTAGTTGCATCAGGGTCGCCTTCCCACGATGGATTAAGATAGTTTTTTTCTTGGTTTGAATCTACTCTAAAGCCTAATGTTTCAAAATTAAAAGCATAATCTTCTGAATCTTCTAATTCGGAAAAAAGACAATTATCTTGATTAGATACATATTTTATATTATCGAAAATTTGGATAGCATAATTAGAAGTTAAACCTCCATCAACATAATAATCTCCTTTTTCATCTTTTACTGCTGAAAAAAAAACAGGAATACTCATAGACATTCTTATTGCTTTATATATTGGTAGATTGGGGTAGTTCTCATAAGAAATAACCTCAGCTTTTTGTTTAGAAACATTTGTTGCTACTACATATAAATCTTTAAATCCAGGAATACCTTTTAACACTTTATCATGTAATTCTGAAAATGTTAAATTTTTATTTCCAGTTTTTTTTATAATTAAATTAGAAATCCAATTCTCGAAAGTTTCTCCCTTATTCCACCCATATTTTCTTATTAAACGAACAATATCTCTAATAAACAAAAATGTATTGTCTTCAAATTTTTTAAAATTAGTATCTGCAATAATAGAAGAAATACTGGATGAATCATATCCCAAAGCAAGTAGAGTAGCAGTAATTGCTCCTGCAGAAGTTCCTGCCACTCTCTTGATATCAGATAAAATACCTAATTCTTCCAATCTGGATAAGGCACCTCCATAAGCGATACCTTTAACACCACCACCTTCAAATACAAGATTTTTATATTTATAAAAATTATTCATTGAGATTTCTCTCAATAAATAGACTTATTTATTTAAAAAAAGATTTAACATTATTAATTAATATTAACTTTTTTTCATAATTCTTCTTCAAATTGAGGTAATTCTTGATTACTAAACCCAATGGATTTCAATTCACCATTTCCAGTAATTTTTTTTGACATGTTTTTCATTAAAGCTAAAGCATCTTTAAAAGGAGTATCATAAATAACTACTGATAAAATCAATTCTTTTAAATGTGAAATAGAAAGTCCTTCAGTTTTTTTAACCCATTCAGAAAGATTGATTTTTTTCAAATCTTTTTCGTTCATTTTATTTTTTATATAAAATTCCCTTACTTTAGAACTCGGAGTTTTAATTTCATATCTTCTGTCAAATCTGGATGGACGATTTGCTATACGAGCCTGAAGTTTTTCTGGATAATTTGTAGTAGCGATATAGACAACTTTATCAATTTGTTTTATACCATCCAACATATTTAACACTTTAGTTAAAGTAGACCTGTCATATTCCACAATATTATCAATATCCTCTAACATAACAATAATTGGGGTACCGGGTTCAATAACACGAAAAATAGGTCCAGCATACTCTAAATACAAATCTACATTATGATAATCTTTCAAATTAAGAACAACCCCTTTTTGTTTTTCAATTAAATATTGAGATAACATTTGAATTAAATAACTTTTGCCGTTTCCTGGGGGACCATATAATAAAATTCCTCTTTTATGAGTATATCCGTAACTTTTATATACAGATGCTCTTTTCCAAAATTTGTCAATATCAACCAAAATTTCTTGAATTTCATCAATAGGTAGATTAAGTAAATCATCACTAATATTGTTTTGTTTTTCTATATAAAACCCAATTGAATTACTCATTCTCAATTCATATATACCAGGTGGAACTTTAGATATAGTTTTAAAACATGGTATATATTTTCCGTTTTCTCCAACAGACCATTGCATATAAGAATTTTCATATGCCATTGCTTCTGTTTCTGTTTTTTCAGCCATTGGTTCTGAATTTTTTTTAAATTCTTTTTTTACTTCTAAAGAACCATAAGCATCATTCTGAATACCAGCTTCTAATAAATCGTTTCCGTGATTTAATCTTTTAACTCTTGCCTTCTTTATTTTTTTAGCTTTTATTTTTAAAACTTTTTCGTTTTCTGAATTCATTATTTTTTATTTTATTTTTCAAATTTAAAAAAAAAAATTAGAACTTCAAAAGTTTAAAGCTTTTTTTTACATTATTTTAAATAAAAAGATTAAACCAGTTCTTTTTGATTGAGTGTATATTGACCAGTATAATAATTAATAATTGTTTCTCTGTTACTAAACCCCCTGGAAAGAGGAG
>JACCDN010144004.1_pt1 | contig 12391 bp, 8 predicted proteins | sample 7441691 | NCBI WGS metagenome assembly JACCDN01 (sample SAMN15323439, study PRJNA562643) | freshwater metagenome | isolation source: river surface water | place: USA:Blue River Watershed | collected 2017-08-16 | reverse complement strand
CCGGAGGTCGAAAATTCAAATGTTATTCGTGACCTTGAAGCACCACTGATTTTCCGGAGAGTCAGACAAGGGGATAGCTTTTTTGCAATTCCTCTAGCGGCGGGCGGACTGGGGTATGCAGATTTAAATAGAGTTATTGGCCCTCGTATTGGTATTACTGACCTATCAGGATTCAATGTTTTAAAAGCCGACTCCGAGCCTTTTGATGAAGACTTTGCTGCCGCTGCAGCTAGAGCTGTGTTAACACATAGACTTAAAGCATTAGCGAAATCACTCGCACAAGAAGCGCCGGTTTTAATTCAGCTTAGCACTAGGGCGCCACTTCCAAAGCAGCCAGGTATGGCTTTAAGAATTGACCTAAGGCATCGCTTTAACGGCAGACTGGCTATCGGCGACGCATGGCAAACAAACATTATTCCTGCGTTTTCGGATGTTGTCGCTGCCCTTCAAGCGAACTTACCAGGTAGGGAGATAATTCTAAGCGGCTTCCTTTCATTACCTGCTGCTGTAGCCCTAGGTGCTGCCTTCTTATCCCTGTCTGCTGTTAACGTGCGTTGGCAACAGGAACAGCAGGGGGTTGGTCGAGAGACAGAACTATGGGGTCTTAGCGTACCCAAAGAGTCGTCGGGTTTTGTGTCGAGAATAGAACCTCAGTCTGCTTCAGGTACCGATATTGCGGTTCTTTTATCCGCAACAACTGATGTAGTCGTTGATTTCCGGCGATCCACGGAGGGGTTACCATTCCGGGCAGTTGTCGAAATTTCATCTGCCCTCCCGTCAGCTGCACGCATTGAATTAAACGCCGGGCAAGCAAGAGATGTTGCATGCGTCACTATCGAGGCGCTACGAGCTGCGTGGGCAAAGTACGGCAGCCGGGGGGTCGTTCATTTATTTATTGCCGCCCCCGCTGGAGTGGCATTTATGATCGGGCAGCAACTTAATACTTTTGGGGTGGTTCAGACTTACGAACATGTGCCAGGGAATAATCTTCCCTACATTCCCGCAGCACGACTGAATCCATCAGGTTAACAATAGAAGGAAAGCATATGGATTGATCTAGCGCCGTGATCTTAATACAAGTTAGCGGCATTTTAAAATGCCGCTAACGAATTTGATATTTTTTTGATAGCTGATTCAATATGTACTTTTTCCCTTAAGGCGATCCACAGTATCGATTAGGTTGTCATAGTGGATAATTAAACGCCGATTAATCTTTTCATTGCGACTAATTTGATAGGTCTTGCCGGAGAAGTGATGTCGCCTTCCTGCAACAACAATATAATGTATCCTAGTTGGATCAAAGTGACAAAAATTGTCATGGATAGCAGCTCCGTTTTTTGCATGCTTTGAAAAATATTCTTTCAAATTCGAAAAGTTTTTCTGCAACCATATTTTCCAATCGTCCACTTGCGAGATTCCCTTCCGAAATACATGGCCTAAATCTCCATTTTTTGTTGTTATTTGACCATGCGGCGCTTCGAGTTCAACAAATGCAAAATGCCATCCATCAGAATTCAATCCGAGTAACAAGTAATCGGCTTTAAATGTTGTACCCAGCGGAAACTCTTTGAAACAATGAGCTTCGTGATGCCCAAAGTTAAAATAATTGAGCAGCGAGCCAATTACAAAGTAATAATCATTCTGATTAATAAAATTAAGGATATCACGCTCAATACTATTTTCGTTTACTATAATACTATGCAGTTTATTCTTAATTGCTTCAATTCGATCGCCGTCTCTAAGCTCCATAATATCCAGACAATGATTTGGAAATAAACTTAAATATCGCCTAACTCCTTCGGGGTATTCATCATACATCGATCTACGAATTTCTATCTCCGTTATTTCTGAAATAACTTCCTTCGCTTTAATAGAGTTCCATTCAGCCAATTCTTCCGGAGTTAATTCTCTAAAATCTCTGCTCATATCCTAGTTAACCTGCAATTGCCAATAGATGATAACAGTTAAAATCGGTGATTTTCGAATTGGCATATTTTACTATTAGGAGATGCGGCACTATTTTCTATACGTGACATAGTGTGAGCACCGGCTACAGCAATTTCCGCCAATTAAGCACTGAAGACCTAACGATCCATGTCCTTGCAATATCAACAAGCTCCTCCACAAGCGGTATTTTTTCTTCATCACAAATTAATTGAGTTTGCTCACCAGCAGACTCTAAAGACCAGGTTTTCGCTACAAAATCTTCATGCCGATACCCCAACGATAGCGCTAAAGCTTTGCTCAATATTTTAGGTTCGACTGCATCTAAACCTTTGGAATCAATCTCCATTATTAGCGCTTTAAGCCTAGGCACTACATTTGTAGAGCTTAAAATTTTCTTCTGTGGCATAGCAACCTCCCACCCTAGCTCCTGACGGCAATATGTCACAAATCGGAACAGGCTAGCGCGAGACCCGGGATTTTGATTTAAAAATGAGTCTAGCGCTCCATCTTTCCAAACCCGATCCGCCTCAAGTTTTGCGCTCTGACAGAAATTCTCAGCCGCACGGAGATACAACCGTTTGGTAAGTGGACTTAAGGGTTTTTCATCGAGCCACAAATAGTAGTTTTTCAGCAAGGGCGCCCACGACTCTTTGGCACTTTTGACAATCTTTTCACGTATTCGCACTTGGTTCGCGTGGTCAATTTTCGCTTCTGTACGAATCGTTATGCCCAACTTTTCTTGTAAAAATATACTTGCCAGTAGGTGCTTACGAATAAATCCAACGCCGAAATTCTCAAGCAATTCTTTTACTTGAACATTTTGTGCGGATTCGAATTGAGCATCCAAACGCTCGAAAAAGGGTTCATGCGATGCAAATAACTTAAAACAATTTGGCTGACTACCCGAACGCTCGTGGAGCCAAAGAGCAAATTTCAGCATTAGATCCCGAGTCCACTGCCGATTCAATGTCAATGCGTGCAAATCGACTTCCTTCATTAGCCGGTTTAGATTTAAGCAAGAATAGCATCGCGATCGGCCAACCCCCGGCACGACACATCCACATCCAGGACATGAATGGTATACCTGCTTTCCCGGGATACAGCTGGCGCAATAACTGATGTCTTTTTCAGTGGTCCCAAATACTGGCCGGTATTTACGACAGAAACCGCAGGTTTTATGTGTCAACTTATTCCGGCAGGAATCACACATTAGATTATCGAGGCCAAACTTTGGTGCTCGAGCCAACCTCACGGATGGCTTCCCACAGCTCGTACATATCTTGGGGTCACTCAAATACGGCGTGCATGACGGACAAACAGGCTTACCGTTAACTAACTTGCCCGCTCTAGGCACAGGCTTTCCGCAGCGTAAGCACACCCGAGTTTCGATGTCACATGCGCTGCAAATAACCGGACTTTCCGAAAATTTATGTGCTCGGGCGGGCTTTCCACATCGCGAACAAGGCTTTTTTATAAAAACCCGTGGATAACAAATTCCGCAATATTCCCGCCCTTGGTAAATGCGATGCGCATTCTTTATATTTCTGCCACATTGATCGCAAAAGCGACCATTTTTATTATCAAAGCTCATTGGCGACTACGCACCATCTTTAACAAAAGCTCAGCCCTTCTGGTACGCCAATCTTTGGGTTTTTGTCGTTGCACGGACCTAAGCTCATTAATCAACGGTGACTTCTGAATTTTACGAGGTTTGGGAACACCTTCGGGTAAAATATTAATCTCCACCTGTATCCAAGGTGGAAAGCTCCTATCTTTTGCACTCAGTTGATTCAGCCCTGTGTCGACTGCTAGCGAACGAAAATGGCTAGGCCATTGCGCTAATAGTTGATGGAGAAATAGAAGAACCTGTCTACGCTCACTGGAGCGGAGCAATTCTAATGGGCCGCTACCCGCCTCTAGCAGATGGGCATTGCGGCAGTGGATTGCATGCTGCCGCAGCATAGCTAACAAAGAGTGACATCCCGCTAAAAAGTCCCCTCCAGTGAAAGCCACCTCAGATATACCGGCGAAATTTTTACCAGAGAGCCAGTTCTGTGCAGCTTGTAACCTAGAGACAACACCAGGTTCTGGCTGTAGATTCGTCGTTTGATACAGCAAGCGATAACAAACGTGACAATGTGCGAGAGAGACATGATTTCGGTGGGGAGCTAATGCTGCTCCGCAGTGAGGGCATGCATCTAATAAGGTTTGGTTGTGAATTGGACAGATGGTCGTATAGGCCATTCTCCACGACTTCTTGAATGCCGGTCCAGCTTTTAAACATTCTGGGCAGAACTGAAGCCCAAATCGCCGACGCACAGTGTGATAAATCCCGATGGTGTTAATCCAAGGACAAATCGCAGAATAGCGGTTCGACTCCGATTCGGAGTTGCAGTTAAATTTCAGCTCGTAAGACCTCAGCGTCATGGAGATCAAACGATCAACCGACATCCCTGTGAAATCGGCTAACCGCGTTAATACTGGGTCAGATACGCTGCGATCGAGGTCACGGTACCAGAGGGGGACCCCAGGCAAGTGGTAAGAAAAAAATCTATAGGCACTACTCCCGTGAGCGTGGGCGTTGCGAATTAGAAAGGAACTGAGCAACTCACCATCGATAGGGGCCATGACAAAAGGCCACCCGCTGCTCATACCCGTCTTGCGACCTCATCCCACTCCCCAGGTTTCACCCAGCCAAGCGTGTTCAATAGGCTCGGCGTTATCTGCTCTTTGCCGGTATTAATCGCTTTCACCGCCGCTGCTTTCAATAGCTTTACTGTACCGCCAACTGTATCCCCCGCCATTCCAAATATAACGGGCGCAATTTCGCGTGTAGCCAACCCAGACGGTTCAGCTAAAGGCAGCAGACGCTCATAACTAGCTAGAAACCTTAAATATTCAGCGTCCAAACGCCATCGATCTAAGACTGCTGGTTCAAATCTGGATTTCATTTGAGGATCTGAATTCAAGGCATTAATAGCTGTTTGCGTCCCTGCAGCCACGATGGATAATTTCAGTTCATTACTCAATCCTTTTATCGCGGCCAATAAATCACCCGCTGCCTTACCTGCATTCGTTAAATTATTGAATTCATCAATAATGGCTATTTTGACACCTGCATATTGCAACGCAGATTTAACCTGACGTTTTTTGATAGAAGCAGGATCTTTTTCTCTATGAGAAATACATAACGCCCAAAGTATCAAAGACCACAATTCCGATTCGTCAGGAGTCTCAGGCATTTCGATATAAAGTACAGGGGCTAACGGTGCCCCCGTTTCATTGGTCTGCACCGGATGGCGGCGGATGAAACGCTCTAATATCGAGCTTTTTCCATTGCCACTGCGTCCAACAATTAACAAGTTGGGCATGCGCAGACTTTTTGGATAAACGAGCAATTGATCAAGCTGATCAAGAATTTGTGTAGCCCGAGTGTATCCAATCCAACGATCTGACTGGCAAAAGGCTATTCGATCAGCCTTCGTGTACTCCAAAGCTTCTACTACGGATGCATCCAAATGCGGAAACCGGCTCATCGTGTCAGTGAAACCTCGTCAAAGGGTTGAATAGGCATTGAGAAAGGGTCGTCGTCAGAAAATACAGGGGCTGACGCAGGCACTCCAGGATTAACGACTGGATCGTCGCTACTTGCGGTTATAGCTGGCTTTACTGGCGTTATCGGTATACGCGTTGCCTTCCGGCGCGCGGCCTTTGTCTTGGCTTTTGATTCTTCAATGTTGGCGCGCATACGCCCCAAGGCTTCAAAAATGAGGTTTTCATCAACATCTTTACGTCCTTCAGCCTTTAATTTGGCAAGTACATCTTTTAATTCCCATGCGCTCATCGCAGGAAATCCAATATTTCGGTAAGGAATTGCAGAGTAGCGATTATCAGCTGGGTCTAAAAAATAGATTTTGCTTATGTCACGAGGATCACGCCTAACCAAAAACTCACGCTTTGCTTTAGGGTTGTCTAAATCTACTGCATTGATATACGGATCTAAAATAGGGTCGTAATAGGTTATATTTTCTATTTGAATTCCATAGTTTTGAACACTACGGTCAAAAAAAGGTAAAAAATCTAGTCGTAGCCTCAAGGGATCTTCCGGTATTGGTAAAACACCGCGTCCTGTTTTTGTGGCGTCCCCCAATATTCCAAGCTCCCACATACGCTTTGGCGGCATTCCAATAGCAGAGTGAACCTTTTGGTGGTAAACATTCACAATGAAGTCGACCAAATGACGCTCAAACTCTTTAAGAGTCAAAGCCGCTGTAGCTTCTGAGTCGTACCCTTTACGCTGAGCTGGATTGGCAAAGGTGGTGCCGGGAAGCTTACGGATCTCGTTCGCAGCAACACCCATTAAACGTTCAATATGCCCACCCATATGGGGAAGCATCACTGGGCGCCATTGCAAATCGATGTTGTAATTCTCACACGCTCTGCGCAACACCTGGCCCCTAAACTCCTTTCCATTATCGGAGTGAACAACATCCATCAATCCCCAAACGGGCCAATCTCCAGTAACGCCCAATTCAGCCAAGTATTCCCGCTTGGGGCAAATTGCATTTGCAAGACATAATCCCACTGACGTCGCACTAGGATGCTCAAACGTAATGTACATCCCGGCAATCACACGACTATAAACATCTATGGCCATAGTGAGCCACGGCTTGCCAATTGGCTTCCGATGAATCTCGTCTACCAGAATGATATTGGCCGGCGTGTGGTCAATTTGCACGACGGCATAAGGGTGCGTAGCCCCGGGGAACTCACCTTTAATCGCGTCATAAAGATTACGGGCCACATCTTTTTGACCACGGCGACGCAATACCTGCCGGTGCTGGAGGTCATTTATGCGGTTACGAACCGTATTAGGGTGAGGGGCAGCGATTTTGGCCAGGCGGCAGCGTCTTTGAACTTCTTCGATCACATCCTGACTGCTATGCCGTTGCTTGGACAAATACAGGTCTTCAATCACTGAAACTACAACTTTTTCCTGCTCCTCCTCCAACAAGCGTGTTCCGGTTTTCCTTCCCCGCTTACTGGGGACAAGTGCTGAAACATGTCCTGCGGCCTGGTAATCCCTTAACCACTTATAAAGGGTTGTAGCATGCACACCAGTTTCAAGGGCAATCTGGTCTGCTCCGGCCCGGGTCCGAATGGGGTCATCTAGTAAGGGCTTTATTGCTTGAAACCGGCGCTGAGCTTCAGCCCATTCTTCATTGCTAAATTGAGTGACATCTCGAATAACAACGGGATCTTTACCTGGGTCGTCGGCACTACATGGCGCTAGCGACTCCACTCTCAACCGCTGCTTTTCCAGGGTTTCAAGATCAATAGCCAGCACGCTATCAACCGAAATGACATGTGTAATTCGAAATTTACGTCCTCCGTAGAGGACATGAAGCCCAGGCTCGGCCTTAAAAAAACCTTGAGAGATACCAACCATGATTACGGCCTCATCCAAATCTCAGATGCCATAGTTAGGGGCTCACTTAAATCAACCCCGATGCGTCCATCGGTAACCATCTTCCACAACATAGGAATCGCTTTCATCCTGTCCTCTTGAGGCCAGTAGGCGGCAGCCAACAAACCCTGAGGGGTCGTTGGCCCGAGGGCATTGAACGTGTAGAGGAGCTGTTTGCAGATTAGAGATTGGTCTGCAAGGGTTCTATATCGTCGGAGAAACTTGGCATTGTCCAAGTAGGGCGTCCTGATTTCATTTTCAGTAACAATCTTAAATCTCCAACCCCTCTCGCGGCAGTAGTGCACTGCCGCTTTAAAGCGAGCTTTGTAGTTAATCCAGTTGGCCCTAAGCTCTGCCCGAGGCTTTACCTCATAGACCACGGTTTCCAACCGTCCCGGGCAAACCTCGAACACAACCATCACATCGGGTGTATAGCGGCGCTCACGACCGTCTACCGTGTATTCGATGGTAAAAGGCTGCTCCTGAACTGACCGAACACTCGGATCAAAATCCAGCGCTACAAACCAGTCACGCTCTAATGACGACTCAAATGAAGCCATTCCACCGGTGGCCATAGAAACTTGGCCTGTCAGACAGCTTCTGCTCGTTCCGATAGTTCGTGCAGGCATTTTACCCAGTAGCGTCATTGGATGTAATCCTCCATCCGGTAGCGTATTTAGTTGTATTCCAGTAGTGTCTATTGATGTTAATATAGCCTATTTCTATGCCTACAGTAGCATTTTTAAGTAGAATTCACAGCGGCGCAAACCCAAAACCGGGCGAAATTTCCTTGGCCCACCGGGGCGTTTTATTTTTAGATGAACTGCCCGAATTCCCCCGCACAGTTCTAGAAGTACTGCGTGAACCCCTGGAAACCGGCGGTATTTGTATCTCCCGCGCCAACGCCCAGGTGGAATACCCGGCGCAGTTTCAGTTGGTGGCGGCCATGAACCCCTGCCCTTGCGGCTATTTTGGCGATAACTCCGGCCGCTGCCGCTGTAAACGTCATCGCAAAGCAAGAAAGCACAACGTTAAATGGGAATATACAGCAATAAACGAGAATCTAGCTAAGCTAACCGAACTGCACCAAATTGATTAAGTTGAGGCATTGCGAAATCCCACTGCAACTTGCTTATAAGTTTACAATGGCTAATATATATAGTTCTAGGAGGGGTAGCGGCACACGTTACCACGAGCCATATGGTGGCAAGTGGTGGAGGAAGAGCATGCTCCAGAAATGCGAAACCCCGAGAGGGATATACCGTCTCGGGGCTCTAATTAGATTGTTGGGCGCGCGTGGCAAAAGCCAGAGGGGCGAATCCAACTGCTCTAGTGTTCATTGTAGGCGGCTATGGCAGAAAGTCAACATCTATTCCAATACGACGGTGAATCGGAAAATATTCAAGAATGTCTCTCCGAGGCCCGTTTCGCACCGTACATGAAGAGTGCCGGCTTTAAGCACGAGTACGCATTCAACCTATACCTTTACAATGCACGCTTAGCGAAGGCATTTTTATTCCCATTGCATATAATGGAAATCAGTCTAAGGAACAGAATCGATAAAATATTGCGTGGTGACTTCAGTGAGAGCTGGCCTCACGACAAGCAATTTCAAAAAATATTGACAGACGAAAGCCTCAAAGCTCTCAAAAGTGGAATAGCGAGAGCCAATACAAGTAGAACTCAAGACATTATTTCCGAACTCTCATTCGATTTTTGGTCAAACTTATTTCGAAGCGACTATGACAGAACGCTCTGGCAATCTAAAATGAGGCTGCTTCTGCCCAACAAACACAAAACCAGACGGGAATTTCAAAATGACGTAAAAGAATTAAATAAATTTAGAAATAGAATTGCTCACCACGAACCCATACACACCTTAAATAGCAGCCAATATCATTCTGAAATTTTGGCGGTATTAGAGGGGTTATGCATAAGCACATATACATGGGTAAAGCATTTCTCAACTATCGATCACGCAATACGAACAAAACCAAGCCCCAACGACGAACCTCGCCCCCACCTAAGCGACCGAAGTGACAATAAATTCACAGTAAAACAAATAAATGACAAAATAGACATAACTATCGATTCAACATTTTTTATAATTAAATCTGAACACAATATTGCTGTCGTTTTAGAAAAAAAGCATCTACTTGAATACCTAGCAATCCATGCTCAAGGAGCAGAAATCGTTATAGACCTAAATGACCATCTGTACTCCGACCTAATTAAAAAACTAGAGCTGAAAAAGAACTTCACAACATGTAAAGACAATGAAAGCCTCTCAAAAGCAAAATCCATATTTAAAACAACAAACTACATTATAGTAAGCTCACACAACTCCAAAATATCTGGATTAATTGCCAAGTCGCACAGGCAATATTGAGTTAAACTGGAAGATCATTTAACCAATTTCATCAAATGATACAAGCACAATGAATAAAAGTTTTTTTTCTTGCAGCTGACACCATCAATAGCATTTGAAGTATACTAAACCTGTGGAGCGCGACAGTCAGTGTCCTGCAAAGGTAGCGCCCATGCGGCCAGGTTAATGTCTGGTCTTTACCGCTGGTGAGATAATCAAGAGGCCTGAAACATTTTCTTTAACGACGAAGCCCCTTTTTAGGGGCTTTTTTGTATGTAGATGCATACCGTTCGCTAGAGTAAATATTGTCAACTCGGAATTACTTTGAGACGCACCGATTACGGGAAAGCATACTCTTGTAACGGTTACGCGTTGCCATGCCGAAGCGCAGAAGACAATATCGAAGATCTAACGCCTTGGGTGGTTCAGGCGCGGTTTGTTAGTCGCATACACAGGAAAAGTGTATAATCTCATTTTTATCGCGGATATATTTGGAAGCTCACCCAACCAAGAGGCTGATAACCATCGCTTTCAATTGTGCGCAAAATGGAGAATGGAGAATGGAGAAAAATAATGACAGACACAAATTTCGAAATTAATCCAATCGAAAATTTTGATCAGCGCTTGATTTTCAACGAACACTTCACGTTGGGCACAATTGACCTAGTGCAAGGAGGATCCTTCCGAAAAATAATTGCCTCAATTATTATCGAAAGCTATTTTATCCGAAAAAAAGCGACCACAGAAGAGATATTTTCCGAGAGAATAATCATTCTGCCACCTAAAAGCATTGCCACCTTAACTGCGTTCGAAATATATAAATCTCTGTTTGAGTCAGCCACGATATTAACTGGCGCACTGATAACAGATGAACTGCAGGAATACATTCGACAGACAGTAAGAGTTGAAACTTGTCAAACGTTACAATTTACCGATCTACTCGGCCTGATTGCATCAGCAAAGAAAAGTGCGTTCATAATCATTACAGAAGCTGAACTGTATCGCTCCAAAGACATTGTGCCGCCTCCCAAACTTGGGTTGACAGCAACAAGAACAAGCGAGGATGACTGGGTTCCCCATATTGAAGCGCTATGCCAATCTTGCGTTAAGACGGCTAAAGATATAGAGGGATATGCTTTAGTGCATGTTTCAGATGAGCCAGCTAAGGGCACTAATAACCGAAATATTTTAAAGGGCATCGACGATTGCTATGTGATAGAATTTATAGATATGGATTCGCCTGACGAAGCTCTTGCGAATAATGCGGAGCGATGGGTACGCATGGCTGTAGGATCCAAACCCAACCAAGCGATTGATGAAATTAACAACCTAAAAGTTAGCGATTTGAGCAAAAAACTATTAATAGCTCATATACTACATCGCGCCAAAAACAATAACGATCTTTTGAAACTGCTTTATGAATTGGCCACCCAACAAGATAAGATGGGGAGCATTCAAAAAATTAAGCTTGCAAAAATCGCATCTGACCTGGAATGCATCAATCTCACCAATGTTTTTTTGTCTTCAAATTTTGACGATCTGGCTTCGGAGACATGGCTTGAGACTGCTTTAGACATTGCAATAGGCAGTCGGAATAATGAAGTTATCGGCCTGCTTGATAGAAAATTATCATCTCTATTTCCCGAATCGGAGCTGCTACGAGAAAATAGAGATAGGCGCTTAATCCTAAATTGTCATTTATTAGGAACTGATGATTTTCGTTTTATCACTACAGGGTTTTCTAAGCATCATCTATTTCTATCAAAATCCCTTTCAATGCAAGAAGTCGATTTCAATGAAATTTTTGAAGAAACTCAAAACTGGGAGAAAGAATGGCAGGAGTTAGCACTCTTATGCAGTGCCATTATCATTGAGAAAAATGGTGTTCTTATGGAAGCAGTCAGTTACGCCATTCTCGCAGCAGATTCAAAACTATATTGCAGACAAGCATCACAAATATTATTGGGATTGATTCGTCGTCTTTTATTGACCGAAGAGATACGACATGGCGAATATGATTTTTACGTCGCGCCACTAGAGAAGGTGATTAGGTATCTATCACACTTTCCATACGATTCAAATATTCACTCCCAATTAATTTCAATTTTCTCAGTCGACGTTAGTGGAGCTATCGGGATACCTCTGATTATCAAACTAACTTTAGACCGGCTAAGTATTGGTGTTAGGCTACATAAAAATAATAATAACGAAAACTTGCCCGCTCCGACCTTCGATGAGAATGAAACCCAAGAGCTTATCGAGGCTGGTTTACTCTGGTTATCTGAACAGGCAGTTGTTGAACCAGGAGTAACAACACTGCCAGCCGAAATGATCGACAGAAATCCAGATTCAGTGATCAATAAGTTAAAAATTTTGATTCAAATGACGGGCTCAATCAGTGGCCAGGAGATTGATCTTCATTTCATGGAACAACTTGTTTTACTAACTTGCGCACTCACCCCCTTCGCTCAATTCGAACGCGATGCAGACATCCAAGTTCTACGTCATTACGCTTGTCAGCTAGTTATTGACGGCCAAGTTCAAAATGCAAGGGACATATGCGAACAAGCTTTATTGTTGAATAAAGGGTCGGATCTTCGTAAACGCTT
>JACCDN010897488.1_pt1 | contig 12392 bp, 12 predicted proteins | sample 7441691 | NCBI WGS metagenome assembly JACCDN01 (sample SAMN15323439, study PRJNA562643) | freshwater metagenome | isolation source: river surface water | place: USA:Blue River Watershed | collected 2017-08-16 | reverse complement strand
AGTACCCACTGGTTTCGATCGAAGACCCACTGGCCGAGGATGACTGGGCTGGCTGGAGCAAGATCACTGCCGAGCTCGGCACCAAGGTTCAGCTCGTCGGCGACGACCTGTACGTCACCAACCCTGCTCGCCTGCAGAAGGGCATCGACGAGGCAGCTGGCAACGCAATCCTGGTCAAGGTCAACCAGATCGGTACCCTGACCGAGACTCTGGATGCGGTCTCGCTGGCTCAGCGTCACGGCATGAAGGCCATCATCTCGCACCGCTCGGGCGAGACCGAGGACACCTTCATCGCAGACCTCGCAGTGGCAACCAACGCCGGCCAGATCAAGACCGGTGCACCTGCCCGCTCGGAGCGCGTAGCTAAGTACAACCAGCTGCTTCGCATCGAAGAAGAGCTGCAGGACGCCGCCGTTTACGCCGGTCGCTCGGCGTTCCCGCGTTTCAAGGCCTAATCGATTTAGCCTTGAGTCGTGGCCAAAAGACCAACCCCTAAGCCAAGCGCGACCCGTCGCCCGAGCAAGTTCTCGGCGGCGGGTTGGCGCGCATCCGGGGCAAAGTCCAAGGCCGCAAGCGGTCCTGTCGATTCAGGTCGTGTCGGCAAAGGCACCAAGGCCTCAGGGTCCGCTAAGGCTGGCGACAAAAAGTCAGCCCCGGTCGTGCCGGGTCTCGACCTCATGCGCAACCTCAACTTTTCGCTCTACCACCTGACCGTTTTCGGCATCCTGGTATTCGGAGTTTTCTCACTGGAGCCACACGTGCGAACCTGGGTCGAACAGCAGCAGCAGATCGCCGCGCTGCAAGCCGAGGTAAACCAGGCCAAGAAAGCCGTGGCCGACATGGAGGAGGAGCGCGTGCGCTGGGATGACCCGGTTTATGTGCGCTCGCAGGCCCGCGACCGGTTGTATTACGTAATGCCAGGCGAGGTTTCGTATCTGGTGATGGATGCGGACGGCGTTGACACGAGTGACACCACCGGAACCGTTGGTGCTCAGATGGCAGATGCTCGAAACACCACCGAAATCACCGATCAAATTCGTGAGACCAAAGACAACTGGGTTGACAGCCTGCTCTACACAGTCGTGCACGCCGGGCTGGATGAACCAAAACAGGAAAGCAAGTAAATGCCGCTAACCGAAGCCACCGAGGCTGACATCGCCGAGGTGTCGCGTCAGCTCGGGCGACCCGCGCGCGACATCGTATCCATCGCCGCTCGATGTGTCTGTGGCAACCCGACCGTGGTTCAAACCGCGCCGCGGCTCTCGAACGGCGAGCCTTTTCCGACCATGTACTACCTCACCCACAAGGGCGCGACGGCAGCAGTCTCAGCGCTGGAGGCATCCGGCTACATGGCTGAATTGCAGAACTTGCTTGCCGAAGATGGCGATGTGGCGGATGCGTACCGCCGAGCTCACGCCTCGTATCTTGCCGAACGCGACGAGCTCGAGGCTCTGCTCGGTATCGATGTTCCAGAGATTGAAGGAATTAGCGCGGGTGGGATGCCTACTCGCGTCAAATGTTTGCACGCACTGATTGGGCATGCGCTGGCCGTCGGGCCCGGCGTTAACCCCATCGGCGACCTCACCCTAGAGGCCTGTTCATGGCAGCCAACCCGCTGTGCGTGCTAGATCAACCACCACTACTAAGAAGGTAAATTAGAAGATATGTCGCAAAACAAGAACGGCGCTGGCGCGCCACGCATCCTTATCGTAGGTGGCGGTTACGCCGGCTTCTACACCGCATTCAAGCTTGAGAAGCTGCTCGGCAAGGGCGAGGCTGAGGTCACCCTGATCGACCCGCTGCCATACCTGACCTACCAGCCGTTCCTGCCTGAGGTCGTCGGTGGTTCGATCGAGGCTCGCCACGTGGTCACCTCACACCGTCGTCACCTGCAGAAGACCAAGCTGGTCAGCGGCAAGGTCACCAACATCGACCACAAGAAGAAGGTCGCCACCGTCGAGGTCGCCGGCCTGAAGCCTTACAAGCTCGAGTACGACCACGTCGTAGTCACCGCAGGTGCTGTAAGCCGCACGTTCCCGATTCCAGGCGTCGCAGACAACTGCATCGGCATGAAGACCATCGAAGAGGCGGTCGAGGTGCGCAACCGCATCATCGAGAACATGGACAAGGCCGCTCAGCTGCCTGCAGGCCCAGCGCGCGACCGCCTGTTGACCTTCGTAGTCGTGGGTGGTGGATTTGCCGGTATCGAAACCTTCGCTGAAATGCGTTCGCTGGTTTCATACCTGCTTCGTTTCTATCCAGAACTCAGCTTCGACGACACCCACTTCCACCTGATCGAGGCCATGGGTCGCATCATGCCTGAGGTTTCGCTCGAGACCAGCCAGTGGGTTCTTGCCAACCTCGACCAGCGCGGCGCCAAGGTTCACCTGAACACCCAGCTGCAGTCGGCCGTGGGTGGCAAGATTGAGCTTTCGAGTGGCGAGACCTTCGAGTCAGATGTAATCGTCTGGACCGCGGGCGTCATGGCGCATCCTTTCGTTCGCAACACCGACCTGCCGCTAGATGAGCGCGGCCGCATCACTGCCAAGGCAAGCCTGCAGATCGTTGATGGCGAGAAGATTGTCGAGGGAGCTTGGACCGCAGGTGACGTCTCGGCTGTTCCTGACCTTTCGGGTGGTGGCGTTGGCGGCTTCTGCGTGCCAAACGCACAGCACGCCGTTCGTCAGGCCAAACTGCTTGCCAAGAACCTGGTTGCTGCGATTCGCGGCGAAGGAATTCGCGACTACATCCACTACAACAAGGGTGCCGTTGCCGGTCTCGGTGTTGGCGTGGGTGTATTCCAGTACAAGAAGCTTGCGGTCAAGGGCTTCCTGGCCTGGTGCATGCACCGCGGTTACCACGGCCTTGCAATGCCGATGTGGGAGCGCAAGATTCGCGTATTCGCCGGTTGGGTCTGGAACTTTGTGCTTCGCCGCGACATCGTTGGAATCAGCGCCACTCGTGAGCCACGCTTAGCTTTCGAGACCTTCGCTTCACGTCCAAAGGCTTAGTCTTCGGATTGCGGGCATCCGCAACTCGGATGCCTGCCCCCATAGCCCAATGGCAGAGGCAGGCGACTTAAAATCGCTCCAGTGTGGGTTCGAGTCCCACTGGGGGTACAAAGAAAAAGGGATGCCCTAGGGCGTCCCTTTTCTTGTTCGCGCGGCCTTCGCTAAGGCTTGCAGATAGCACCCTCTTGCGGATCGATGTTATTGACCAGGTAGTCAACGAAGATCTTGGTCAGGCACTCGTTCTTGAAACCAGCAACTGGTGCGTGTTCCGAACCTTCGAATGTCACCAACGGACTCGAAAGCTCTTTTGCGGTGTTCTCGGCAAAGGCGAACGGGGTCACTGACTCGTACTTGGATCCAACAATCAGCAGTTTCTTGCCCGATGTGTTGGTGCGAGCGGGGTAAGCCTTTGGTGGGTCGGGGATCGAGTCGTCCTTTAGGGCGAAGTCAGCAAAGCTCAGGGTTTTGTCTTCACCGAAGTACTGCCAGCCACTCGAGTCTGCCTGAAGCTTTGTCCAGAACGGTGCAGCCTTGCGAACGGCGGCAGCCATCTCTTTTTGCTGCTCCACGGTGAGGTCAGGCCATGCCACATCCATTTGGTTGACAATCAGCATGACCTCGAAGCTGTTGTCGCGCTTCAGATCTTTAGGCGAGTACTCGGTGCGCTTGTTGAGCGCCTCGACGTCGTAGCCGTCCAGGTCGAGGCCAATCCATTCGAATACGCCGTTCCACTGGTACTCGCGCAGTTGGTCGATGCCCTGGTTGAACGCATCCTGCGCATCTTTTTGCGGGTAGTAGGCGAGAGTTTGGATGCCTTTGAGGAACATCGCCTCGTTGCTGTAGAAGGCGTTGTTCTGTGCGTCGAAGACTTTCATGCCTGCGAAGCCCAGAAGTTTGTCATCGTCACCCTGCTGCCTGATATCCAAAAGCAGCTGTTGTACCTCTGGCACGGACATGTTGGCGTAAGTTGCGTATCCCTTGATCCAACCGGCGAGCTTCTTTTCGAACGCACTGGCCTCGGCGACCACGTTTTCGAGGTTGAATGGATCAGTTGAGGTCGGACTGTCGAGAATCACTTTGCCCACGTGCTGCGGATAAGAGGATACATAGGCCGCGGCAATGGTTGTGCCGTACGAGCTGCCAAGAAAGTTCAGCGGTTCATCGCCGGTGATGGTCTGGCGCATGAGCTCGAGGTCTTCGACGACGTTTGCCGTTGACATGGTGTACCAGTATGGGTTGTCAGCCACACACTTCTTGGTGTACTCGTCTGAAAGCTTGAGGCTCTCTTGCATCTCGGACTCGTTAGCTGGTGACATCTCGCCGGCCCAATAGGTCACGTAGTCGGTCTCGTTATCGCATTTGATCTCGCTGCCGTCAGCGAAATCCGAGAGGTTCACGCCTCGAGGGTCAAATCCGATCACATCGAAGTGCTGCCGAACCTTTTCAGGCAAGTCAATCCATTGCACCTGCTCGAGTCCAGATTGGCCGGGGCCGCCAGGGTTCAGAAACAGGGTGCCCAAGCGCTCGCCGGTTGCCTTCAGCCTTGCCATCGCAATCTTGAAGTCGGGTGCCGAACCTGGTTGGTCGTATCTCGCCGGTGCGAGCATCGTTGCGCAATCGCTGTCGCCTGCCTTAAACGCATCCGACTGCCTGTCTGTGCCCAACAGCCAGCTCGGATCGCACGATTTCCACTCAATAGTTTGGGCCTGATAGGTCGCCAACGACTTGGGTGAGGCCTGGGCGCAAGCGGTCAGCGCGACGGAGCCCAAAAGGAGCGCACTAAACGCGGCAAGGATCCGAATTGACGGCTTGGTTTTCATCGGCTGGCTCCTGCATTTGACGGGCGTTTGAGTTTGCCAAGAGCCTAGCAATTGGCTCTGACAATGTCGGGGATGCAATTGGGGGATGCGCCCAGAGCGAACCCAGCAAATTCACAGCATCCCGCCCGCATAAATGTCGAACCCAAGACTTAGCATTGAGACATGGACATCCTGCCAATCATTCTCATCGTCGTCGCACTCATCGTCGTCATCTATTTCTGGAGCACCTACAACGGCCTGGTTCGCCTGAACGTTCGGGTTTTCGAGGCCTGGAGCGATATCACGATTCAGCTGAAGCGTCGCGCCGACCTGATTCCAAACCTGATCGAGACGGTCAAGGGATACGCAACTCACGAGCGCGAGGTATTCGAGCGCGTGACTGCTGCCCGCGCCGCAACTGTGTCGCCGCAGGTGCTTGAGCACCCGGCTCAAGCTGCCGCCGCTGAAGGTGAGTTCGCCGGCGCTCTCAAGAGCCTCTTTGCGGTCGCCGAGGCATACCCTCAGCTGCAGGCAAACCAGAACTTCCTCGCGCTTCAGCAGGAGTTAACCGACACCGAAAACAAGATCATGGCGGCTCGTCGTTTCTACAACGGCGGCGTGAGCGAGCTCAACACCAAGCTCGAGCAGTTCCCCCAGAACATTCTGTTCAAGAACGGCAAGATCAAGCCACGCGAATTCTTTGAGGTCGAAAACCCTGACGCGATTCAGGAACCGCCTCAGGTCAAGTTCTAACCCGCCCTTAGGTCAAACCTGGAACAACCATGTATTCGGCAATAGCTGCTAACAAACGCAACACCGTCATCATCGTCGGCTTGTTCGTTGCGCTCATCGGCGGTTTGGCGTACTGGTGGGGCGTGGCATCAGGCAACGGCTCCAGTGCGGTTCTGATCATCGGTTTCGTGCTGTTTTATGCGCTGATTCAGTACTGGTTCGCCGCTTCATTCGCCGTTGCCATGAGCGGTGCCGTTCAGATTCAGGCAAAAGACAATCCGCGACTTTGGCGAATCGTCGAAAACCTGTCGATCAGCCAGGGCATGCCTATGCCGAAGGTGTACATCATCCAGGATCCGGCACCGAATGCCTTCGCAACCGGCCGTGATCCTAAGAATGCTGTTGTGGCCGCGACCACCGGTCTGTTGGCAATCATGGATGACCAAGAGCTCGAAGGTGTCATGGCCCACGAGATGGGTCACGTGAAGAACTACGACATCCGTGTTTCGACCATCGTTTTCGGCCTGGTCAGCGCTGTCGGCATCATCGCCGACTTCGCGATTCGAGCATCGTTTTTCGCGAGCCACGGCAGCCGCGACAACAAGGACTCGGGAGCACTGGGTCTAGTGCTAATCCTGATCGGAATCGTCGCTTCGATTGTTGCTTGGCTGATTGGTCCGCTGGTTTCGGCTGCGGTTTCACGCCAGCGCGAATACCTTGCTGACGCCACCGGAGCACAGATGACCCGATACCCGGACGGTCTGGCCTCGGCGCTGCGCAAACTGGGTGAGTACGGTCGCCCAATGCGCAAGGCACCTGCATCGATGGCCCACATGTTTATCAACGACCCCGTAAAGCCTGGCCTAGTCGAGCGCATGTTCTCGACCCACCCACCGATCCCGAACCGCATCCAGCGACTTCGCGAAATCGGCGGAAAGTTCTAGCCAGCGCTGACGGCGGCTCTCAGAGCCTCTGCGAAGTTGCCCTTTTCGGCGACGAGAATCTGATCTAGGCCCTGCCATCTGGCGGCCTCTTTCAAGACCTTGGCGACAGCGTTTGCCGAACTCTTGACCTTTGCGGCGGTCAGCCACGGCTCGTGCCAGCTTGCCTGCACCAACAGGGCCTTGGCCTTGCGATCGCTCTTTAGATCTAGACGACCGATCAGCTCGCCCTTGTGCAACACCGGGAGGGTGTAATAGCCGTAAACGCGTTTTGGCTCAGGCGTGTAGATCTCAATCTTGTAGTCGAAGTTGTAAAGCGCCAGAGCTCGATCGCGGTTGCGCACCAGCTGGTCGAACGGACTCAGGATCGTTGTGTGGCTCGGCTTCGATGCAAGAGCGGATGCCGTTGAGACATCATCCAACGTTTGTCGCCAATCTGAGTGAACGAATACCCGCTCGCCCCAACCCGGCACCTCAACCTCGAACAGCTCACCCTGTTCAACCAGCTCGAGCACCCGAGGGCGAATCACGCTCGGGTATTCGCTGTGCGAACTCGCGGCATCCTTGAGGCTGCTGACACCCTCGGCGCGGATCGCTCGGGCCAAAACTGTGCGCTCGAGCTCGTGGGCGTCGTAGTCGCTGTGCAGCGCATCCAGCGTCATTGAATCCAGCACGTCTTCGGGAACTGCATAGCGGCGTGCAAAATTCTGGCGTCCGGCACAGGTGATCTCACCAGCGTCAATCAGCACCTCAAGCGCAATCTTCACCGGTGACCAGCCCCACCAGGTTCCGCTGCGGCGGTTTTGGTCGTGTTCAATCTGGTTCAGAGTCAGCGGGCCTTTGGTCTTCAATTCGGCCTTCAGCCAAGAAATCAGTTGACCCTGCTCGGCGACCAACTCTCTGTATCGCCTGTGGTTGCGGTAATTGGCCATGCGAAAGCGCCAAAGTGGCAACTCTTCGGTTCGAATCCAGGATGCCTGTCGCACCCAGTACTCGTTGAGCGTTGCCTGCTGGTTCAGCTCAACACCGCTTGCCCCAACCGAATACGAGGGCTCGGCTAACGCATCCAGAGCAGACTTGTCGAACCGTCCAATTCGCGAGAAAACCGGCATGTAATGAGCTCGCTCGAAGACATTGACCGAGTCCAATTGCAGAACCGTTAGCTGATCCAGCACATTCAGCGGGGTGGTGCCGGGGGATGCCTTGTGCGCCAATCCGAGCGCATGCAGGTTCAATGCTCGAGCCTGCTGCAGACTCAATTGCTCAGCCATGGCACCTCTTCTCAAACTAAACTCTTACTCTATGACCAACTCGCCCGTTCCAGTGCCATCGTTAGCCGACTTCCATGCCGCGCTCGACAACGTGCGCGCAGTGGCGATTGAGACCCCGATTCTGCACAGCAATGTCTTGAGCAACCAGTTGGGCGTCGATGTCTTTCTGAAGTGCGAGAACCTGCAGCGCACGGGTGCATACAAGTTGCGTGGCGCATACAACCGCATGAGCAAGTTGACCGCTGCCGAGCGCCGCAAAGGTGTCGTAGCCGCCAGCGCCGGAAACCACGCTCAGGGAGTAGCCCTGGCCGCTAAGAAACTCGGCATCAAGGCAACCATTTTTATGCCGGTCGGCGCATCCCTGCCTAAGTTTCAGGCGACTCAGAATTATGGCGCCACCGTGGTTATGGAGGGCGCTGTCTTTGCAGAAACCTTGAAGGCAGCCCAAGAGTATGCCGCCAAGAAGGGCGCGATCTTTATTCCTCCGTTCGACCACATCGATGTGGTGATTGGGCAGGGCACTGTCGGAATCGAGATTCTGGACCAGGTGCCTGACGTGCAGACCATTCTGGTTGGAATCGGTGGCGGCGGCTTGGCTGCCGGTGTCGCGGTAGCCGCCAAGCTTGAGGCCGCCCGTCAGGGCCGAAAGATCAAGGTAATCGGCGTCCAGAGCGAGAACTCGGCCGCATACTTGACCTCTCTCAAAGCCGGAAAGCCCGTTTTGATTCAGGCCAAGCCGACCATCGCCGACGGTATCTCGGTTGCGAAGCCTGGCGCTGTGCCGTTCGAACTGATCAAGAAGCACATAGACAAAGTCGTGACCGTTTCAGAGGTCGAAATCGTGAAGGCCATTGTTACCTTGCTCGAGCGCTCAAAGCAGGTGGTTGAACCGGCCGGCGCAGTCGGTGTTGCCGCGCTGATGGCAGGCAAGGTCAAGCCAAAGGGCACGACTGTTGCAATCTTGAGCGGTGGAAACATCGATCCGCTGCTGCTGCAGAAGGTAATTGGAACAGGTCTCGAGGCATCCGAGCGTTACACGACGATCTCGGTGATGCTGCCAGACCGTCCGGGTCAGCTGGTGAAGACCGCCGAAGCCGTCGCTCGAGCCCATGGAAACGTGGTCGAGGTCTTGCACACCCGACACGGTCTTGGCCTAGACGTCTCAGAGGTCGAATTGCGCCTCGCCGTCGAGACCACCGGTCACGAGCACCGCATGCGTGTGCTGCAGGAATTAAAAGACGCCGGGCTCAAGCCCCGTCTTGAAAACGAGTAGCCCGAGCCCGGCGGCTGTTAGCTGATTAGGCGTTGACCTTTTCGGCGGCTGGTGCGCTGGTGGCCTCAGCCTTCTTGTCCTTCTTGGTCTTTGAGAACACCCAGATGGTGATTCCCACGTAGAGAGCCCATGCGATTGCCTCTAGAACCGACATCTTCGAGCTGAAGTTGAAGATTCCCTTGGCCAGTGAACCGACGAAGGTGTCTTCTGACCAGACTGCGCTGATGTCATAGAACTTGTTTTCTAGGCCAGGGATGATGCCGACTTCCTGGAATTCGTGCACTGCATAGGTCAAAACACCCGCAGCCACAAAGACGAGGAAGTAGCCGGTTACTGTAAAGAACTTCTTGAGGTTCAGCTTGAGGGATCCGCGGTAGATCAACCAACCCAACAGGATTGCGGTCGCAAGTCCAAGAGTGAATCCGATGGCTGGGGTTGCAAAAGAACCATTGGCTTGAACTGCTGAATAGAAGAACAGGGCGGTCTCAAGACCCTCACGCGCAACGGCTACGAATGCCATGATCACAATCATCCAGACCGAGGTCTTGATGGCTGCCTCAAGCTTGCCCTGCAGTTCGGCGGCAATCTTGCGGCCGGTGTCACGCATCCAGATGATCATCCAGGTGACCAGCGCCACGGCGATAAGACTGACAGATCCGGCGAATGCTTCAGCAAACTTGTCGGATTCTTCTTCAGAAAGGGTGCGAGTAACAGCAAAAACAATCGCACCGAGTGCCGCGCTAAACAAAACTGCACCAATGACGCCTTGCCAGACATTCTTAACGAACTGGTTGCGCTTGGTCTGAACGAGGTAGGTGAGCAGGATGCTGACGACGAGCGCAGCTTCTAGGCCTTCACGGAGGCCGATCAAATAGTTAGGGAACAATTCTTGGTTTCGAGCGCAGTATCAGCTGCGTCGTCCTTTCTTGAACTAGTAAGGGTTGCCTAAGTAAGGCTACCCTAACCAGCCAAAAAGGGTCAAGAAAAATTAACCTTCGAAGTGACGGACTTCTAGGATTTCGACTTCCATTTCGCGGCCGTTCGGCGCGAAGTAGGTCAGAGTGTCGCCGACCTTGTGACCCATGATTGCCGAACCCAGCGGGCTGTCTGGCGAGTACACGTCGATGTCGGTGCCCTCGGCGATCTCGGCCGAACCGAGCAGAAACTCCATCTCGTTGCCGCGCAGGCTGATCTTGACGATCATTCCCTGATGCACCGTGCCGTCGGCAGCCGGAGCCTCGCCAACCTGGGCCTCAGCCAACAGTTGCTCAAGGCGGCTGATTCGAGCCTCGATCTTGCCCTGCTCTTCTTTGGCTGCGTGGTAGCCACCGTTGTCTTTCAGGTCGCCTTCTTCGCGGGCTTCCTGAATCTTGCGAGCGATATCCTTGCGTGCGACATCGAGCAGATAAACCAGCTCAGCGCTGAGTCGATCGTGTGCTTCTTGGGTTAGCCAAGTGGCTTCGTGTTCTGAAGTCATAATCCTTAAAACTTACCAGCAGCGCCAGATTGAAGCACTTACGCCCAGCTCTGTGGTGTTCACGTTCAAGGTCTTGACTTGCAATTCACCTGGTGCAAATGTCAGCTCGCGAAACCCCACAATCGCAAACTTCTCGTTCTGAACTTGAATCGCGCAGGTGGTCACACGGGCCGGCAGGTGGATTGGCTTGACCTCGACGGTGGCGTGCTGCGCATCCTCAATCACGAAACTAGCGACCTCGACCTCGGCCTTGTCCGTGCTATCGATTGCGACTGCCCAAGCCCAAGCCAAAAATGCAGCCAACAGGATGCCCATGAGCGCGATTAGAGTGTTGCGCTGGGCCTTGGTCGCCCGCTTTTGCTTGCGCCCGTAGCGCGCGGCCAGGAACTCTTCGTCAGCAGTCACAGGTTAAGGCTACATACTTAATCCATGCGTAATCTGCTCTCAGCCATTCTTGCCGCGACTCCAGTGCCGTCCGAAACCGCCGACCCATCGGCGACCTTCTACAGCCCGGGCACACTGGGCTTCATCATGACCTTCATCGTCGTGGTGGCCGCAGTTGCGCTGATTTTTGACATGGTTCGACGTGTTCGTCGAGTTCGCTACCGCGCCGAGATCCAAGCCAAGCTAGATGCAGAAGCCGCGGGTGTTGAGCCAAGCTCGCCTGCAGCGGGTTCGACCGAAGCCAAGCCGGCTGTAAAGCCAGCAGCTGCCAGACCGGCATCCGCGAAGCCTGCCGCTGCCAAGCCGAAGGCCAGCACTCGCCCAAAGCCGGACCGCCCGGCGGCACCACCAAAGCCAAAGCGCGACTAGCTCGTCAGCGACTAGCCGAACGAGCCTGGAGCCGGCCGCAGGCAAATCAGCAGGATGCCCGCCCAGTGGCTCATGAAGGCCAGCACCGTAAAGGTGTGAAAGATCTCGTGAAAACCGAAGTGTCCTGGCCATGGGTTCGGCTTCTTGAGCGCGTAAACCAGCGCTCCTAGCGTGTAGGCCAGACCGCCCGAAAGAATCAGAATCATCATCGCTGCGTTCGCGTTCATGAAATCCACGACGTAGGCCATGGCGCCCCAACCCATCCCGACGTAAATCGGCACATAGAGCCAGCGCGGGGCATTGATCCAAAAGACTCTGAAGCCGATGCCCAGCAGGGCGGTTCCCCAGATGATTGACATCAGCACGATTGCCTTTTCTTGGGGCAGAGCCAGCCAGGTGATTGGCGTGTAAGAGCCGGCAATTAGCAGAAAAATGTTGGCGTGATCGATGCGCTTGAGCACTTTTTTGGTGCGCGGGCGCCAGTTGAAGCGGTGGTACAGGGCCGAGTTGCCAAACAGCAGCACTGAACTAGCGAAGAAGATCGCAGCCGTAATTTTCGCGGGGATGCCGTGAGCGAGCACAACCAACACGATGCCGCCGGCGATAACAATCGGCAGAACTCCAGCGTGAATCCAGCCTCTCCAACTCGGCCGGTCGTCTTTTGGTTCTCTGAATCCCTGCGTGATTGGCATACCCATGAGGCAACACTAACCCGAGTAGTAGCCTTGAGAACGTGCGCAACCTGATTTATCGGCTTTACGAGAGCAAACTTGAGCGAGCTTTGCGCGCCGCCGACCTGCCCAAGCACATCGGAGTCATCGTCGATGGCAACCGCCGCTGGGCAACGAAGCAGGGTGGCAAGGCCAAGCACGGACACTTAGCCGGAGCTCAGAAGATTCCCCAATTTCTGCAGTGGTGTGACGAACTCGGCATCAAGGTAGTCACCATCTACCTGCTCTCGACCGACAACCTAACCGGGCGCAGCGCATCCGAACTCGAAGCCTTGCAAAAAATCATCGGGGGACTTGCCACCGAACTGGCCGATGTGGGCCGCTACCGCATCCAGTTGGTGGGT
>JACCDN010385327.1_pt1 | contig 12392 bp, 11 predicted proteins | sample 7441691 | NCBI WGS metagenome assembly JACCDN01 (sample SAMN15323439, study PRJNA562643) | freshwater metagenome | isolation source: river surface water | place: USA:Blue River Watershed | collected 2017-08-16 | reverse complement strand
TGGCGACCACCAATAATTTGTTGTTCGATTTGTTGCAGATGTTGCTGCTCGGGCGTACTCAAGCCCTGCCCGCGCAACCAAGTTCTAATCAGGTTATGGCGACGGGCGACGGATAAGGACTCAGCATAAACCAAGCTGATACTGGTACCAACCAATGCAGGTTTGAAATCTGCCAGCACCAAATCTTGCGCGGCAAGCTCTTCGATCAAGGATTCGTTAGCGGCACAGAGTTCGGCGGTTTGCTGCCACTTGCCCGCAAACGCCGGCCAGCGCTCACGCAATAAAGGCATAACGTGGTTGCGCAGGTAGTTGCGGTCGTAATGATCATCAGCATTACTTTCGTCGTTTACCCAACTCAAGTCCTGAGTGCGAGCATATTCCTCAAGTTCAGCGCGACTAAAATTGAGCAACGGGCGAAATAGCGTGCCCTGCCCTAAAGACCGTTGTTGCGCCATAGCCGCCAAACCGCGCGGGCCGGTGCCGCGCATTAAGCGCAACAAGAGGGTTTCGGCTTGATCATCCGCATGATGTGCGGTTAACAGGTAATCGCCACTCTTTATATATTCCTCAAAAACGGCGTAACGGGCTTGGCGGGCAGCATCTTCAATGCCACGACCGCTGTTTTTTACATCCACTTTTATTGCTGTACACGCAATATTCAGGCGAGCGCACATATCCGCACAGTGCGCTTGCCACTCATGAGCTTTAGGGGAAATTTGGTGATTGATATGTAGCGCGTGAAGTGTGACAGGCAGATTCAGGGCAGACAGTGAATGTAGCAAGACGCAAGAATCCAAGCCGCCAGACAAGGCTATCCACCAAACGCCGCTATGAGCTTTGGGAAGATGCGGCTGTAGCTTGGCAATAGAAAATGTCATACAAGGCATTTCAGGTAATGTACTTTATGGAAAGAGCCTTGCCATTAAAACGGCAAAAGGCAAATATACATGCTCTTATAGGGTGAATACTTATGTCATCAAATAATTAATACACAATTAAATCAGAAAATCTCGATCGAACCCTATCTGGCCTCTACTTTGTTTGCACCACATCGCTCACACTCAAACACTGTGACCAGCTTACCCTCTTTTACATCAAATTTTTTGTCCGTTTTAATTTTCCATTTGTGAAAGCCGCTTTTGCATAGCGTTTTACCCTTGTGCTTTTCAAATGGCGATGGACGTTTAAATGGCAGAATATTTGTCATTAGTTTACAGCCTTTTAAAAAATAGCCTTATTAAATAGCACTTTCATTAACCCGAAACCAACCTGCAATACTTTTACGCTCGCGCTTCGCAAGTAAAACCTCATGGGGAAATTTTTCACTTAAAAAAATCACTAAGCGCCCGCATTCAGGCAAGATGGTTTCAATCACTTTATTGTCATCATCTTCCGAGTACAGCAATAACTCGCCACCATCACTTGGCTGCCATGCATCATTCAAATACAGCACCGTTGACAACACGCGATTAGATTGACCTCGCTTACCATTACCACGAAAAGCATCAAGATGTTTTTTATAAAACGCACCTGTCGGGTAACACGCAAAGTGGCTCTCATAATCAAACAAGCCCAGAAACAAACGGCGGTTAAGTCCAACACGCAATGAATCCATCCATTGCAAGAAATCAGCAGTTATGTCTACGTTGGGCTGAATCCAATGAATTTTGTCTGAACGAATTGTTTGTTGTACGTGAAAATCAGTTTGGCGACCAATACCTGCCGTTTTAAAGTCATTGCTCTGTAGCTGATTAAAAAACACTAACAATTGATCTAATAAAGGCGTTGGCAACGCATCATCTATTACCCAATAGCCCTGTTCAACAAGGGCATCAGCAATACAATTCAGTTGGGTTTCAGGAAAAGAATTCATGAGGACGGAGTTCTAAACATAAGGGGAGGCATCTAAAATAGTAATACCTAATTATAGCGCCATTCTACCCACAGAATCATATTTCTAGCCTTTTGATACAAGTCAAAGCCCTCATTTACCAATGCTTTATGCTGTCATAATCCCAGTATCTACCGCCGTGACTGCTATGAACAGCTACAAATCTATTGAATGGAACCCGCAAATTATTCAACGCTACGACATGGCGGGGCCGCGCTATACCTCTTACCCTACGGCCCCGCAATTTCGTAGCGATTTTTCTGAAGTAGCCCTATTCAATGCCATATCGCGCAGCAACAAACAATTAAAACCACTCTCGCTTTATTTTCATATTCCCTTTTGTGAATCGCTTTGCTACTACTGCGGCTGCAATAAAATTGTTACGCCCAACAAAGATCGCGCCGCACCTTATCTGGATCGCTTAATTCGCGAACTTGAAATTCAAGCTGATATTTTTAATTCAGCACGCATAGTTAAGCAATTACATTGGGGTGGAGGCACACCAACGTTTATTAGTGACGATGAAATGTCACTACTGATGGAAACCACGCGCAAGTTTTTTAATTTACTTGATAATGACGAAGGTGAATATTCTATTGAAGTTCACCCCGGCACAGTTTCAACCAGCACCATGAGCCATCTGCGTAAACTCGGTTTTAACCGTGTAAGCATGGGCATACAAGATTTTGATGAGACGGTACAAAAAGCAGTGAATCGCTTTAACACTTACAATGAAGTGGAAACCTTGGTAAATAGCATTCGCGCTGACGGTTATAAGTCAATCAGTATGGATTTGATTTACGGCTTACCCCATCAAACCGAACACTCGTTTGCACAAACACTGAACAAGGTTATAGCGCTATCGCCAGACCGACTTTCACTGTTCAATTACGCACACATGCCGCATTTATTTAAAAGCCAAGAATTAATTCGCGAAGAGGATTTGCCTTCCGCTGAACTGAAATTAGGGCTATTGCATTACGCCATTGATCGGCTACAAGCCGCTGGCTACATTTATGTTGGCATGGATCACTTTGCAAAACCTGACGATGAGTTAGTTATCGCTCAACAAGAAGGAAAATTGCAGCGCAACTTTCAAGGCTATTCCACGCACGGAGATTGTGACCTCTTAGCCTTTGGTGTTTCAGCCATAAGCGCAATTGATAATGTGTATATGCAGAATGCTAAAAATATTAATGACTACCAAGCTAAACTTGATGAAGGTGTATTACCCTACATAAAAGGTTTTACGCTCAACAAAGAAGATGAGTTGCGAAAATTTATTATTAACCAACTGATCTGCCACTTTGAGTTAAGTTTTAATAGCGTTAACGAAAAGTTTTCAATCGACATGGAAAATTACTTTTCAGCCGAACTGCAAAAACTCACACCCATGATAGAAGATGGACTCATTAGCGTGGATGCTCAAGGCATCCATGTACACAACGCTGGACGCATGCTTATTCGCCGCATTTGTATGGTCTTTGATGAATACTTAAATAACACGACGCAAATTCGGTATTCCAAGATCATATAACTCCGCCCCACCTTACCGCACCAAGCAGCTGGCACAAGTGTTGCTCTATTGAGAAAGTATCAGGCAAAGATTCTCATGCCCTGCCATTTTTGGCAGATGCGACCTCATTTAGGACATAAAATGCAGAGCACCAGCACCACTATGAGACACTCCATCCCCCAATTTGCACCAGCAACTACCGATAAATCGATAGTTAGCCGCTTTACGGAGCTGTTTAATCAGCGGCTTGATGCACTCAACATGATTAAACAACTCAATCATATGATTAAAGCCGTGCAGCGCCATCGAGGTATGAGCATGGGCTTACTGGGGGGTAATGCACTCTTCCGAGAAGAATTCACCAAACTACAACGCCAAATAGCCGAGCGTCTTCAGCTATTCAGTGCTTTCGCATCACGCACACAACAATTCCTACCACAACGCGATCAAGAAAATTTACACAGCGCATGGCTCACCATTAGCCATGATTGGCAGGAAGACTCTGTCATTGATAACTACGAATTACACTGCCACTTAATTGAGCAGCTACTTGCACTACTCGCTTTTATTGCCAAACAATTAGAGCAGCCTATCGCGGCAATTCTAGCAACCAATAATGAGCCAACTCAAATCTATGCCACCAACACCGTTTACCCCAATCGATTTAAACAATTAGAAGTTTTGCATTTTTCTACGCGCTTAATGCCTTCTGTTGCAGAGCAAATTGGGCGAATCCGTGCACTTGCAACCTATACCGCCGCATTGGGTTATTGCGCTCCAGATTACGCCAGTAAATTGCGCTACGTTATTCAATGCACGCGTGTGAACAATGAGAAATTACGACATCAAGCAAAACGAATGGAAGGCATTTTAGAAAAGGATACACCACTCTTAAATCAATTAAAAAGCTATGAAATAAAGCTCACTTTTTTATTAAACATGGTAGAACAAGATATCTTGAACGATGAAAAAATAGCTGTGGACAGCAACCGATTATTTGAACTGGCTACCGATATTATAGATATGTATTTGAATTGCGTTGATGAAGGCACAGCGCTTATTGAGCGCTGGCACAATGATGAAATTGAAAACTGGATTGTATCAACCAACTAAAAAAGTAAACTACACATTGGGATTGCTATAAACAAGCGTGCGGCATCATCAAATGTCGCACGCTTGTTTGGCTCTTGTTAAAACTGCCCCCAAGATTGAATTAAATTATGAATTTCTTCTGCCGCATGAGGGGATGAATCGATAATGCTAAACCCTGTCCAGTGCTTTCCATTTTGGTCTGCAGCGCGCGTCCACAAACAATCTACGCCGATTCTTACAACTCGCCTATTGTCGTTTACTGCAGGAAGATGCAAGTCCAATTCATAGAGCCTATCCTCTTCAAGAGGAACATCGCCCATTAACATGAGTCCTTGAGTATGAATATTTATTAATCTGCCAAGGTAGACATCGCGCAATGCATCATAAACATCAATATCGCCATTGAGAGTATGGCGATGCATAACACGATCGTAATTCTGTGAAGAGAAATCGCTCATAGACTTATCAGCCCTTATGTGACGTTTCAGCAATTACAGTACCTGCTCGCTCATTCAGTGTTTGATAAATATTTTCCAATGCTCGCTCAAAGAATGGTTTGGTACTTCCCGCAATTACATGCGCCTTACCGGCGATCATTTCACGCGCCAGTTGCAAACCAGCAATCAATGACACCTTTCTACCTTGCTGATCAACCAACATATAGTGATTGGTCTTTTGATTGAACCAAGCCACTTTCAATCGCTTACCACCTTCGAATTCAAACCAAGTACCAAACTCAATCATTTTTAAACTATCAACGATTTTGGTTTCGTCAGCCGTTTGTGGGGTCGATATTTCTTCTATTTGGCCGGCTTTTTCTGCAGCCATACTTTCTAATTTAGATCGCATTGGCGCCGGCGCAGGTTCAGCTTTTTTACTTTGCAAGGCTAATCGTTGCAATGCAATTACAGCATCAATAAGTTTTCGACCCTTCGCTTGTTCGTAACCAATGGTTTCAAAACCATGCTCCAAAGCACCAAGCAAACTGTCTTGGCGTTCCATTTGTTTTACTTTATCCGTCTGCAATGTTTTGGGCTCAAGGCTCCATAAAAGATCGTCAATAACGGTGACCGCACGCTGCCAAGCATCTGAATTATCGCCGTAACGCAACAACACAAACGACAAATAGTCTGACCACGGTTGCAAGAGTAGAAGCAAAATTGCCGACGGCATTTCACGGCCATCCGTGCGGCTACGCACGGCGTTGTTAACCTGAACTTTGGCTTCACGCAGTTTTTCTTCGCCCTGCGCCTTCTCAAGTGCACGACGCTCCATCAACTCCTGTCTGCGCGCAACATTATGTGTGTACGCATTAAATTCAATCAGAAGTTCTGCAAACAAACGAACATCATTTTTAAAATCTTCTAACAGACGGAATACCGTTACCTTAATCTTGTTAAAAATTTCAAATTGATCGCTGCCATCATTGCCCACCCAACGCACACCTGCCTCAGCCAAGCTGTTTAACAGCACTCGTGCTGGGTGCTCAGGCTGTTCAAAAAAGTCTTTGTCTATAAATGCGATCTTAAGAAATGGCGTGTGCAAATAGCTTAATAAAGCCTTTACAGAGTCGGGCAAGTGTTCATCTGACAACATGTATTCAAACAGCATCCCCACCAAATCGATGGTCTGCATATCGCTCGCTTCAACTGCACCATTTTCATTCTCTTGGGCAATTTGCTGCATCATCTGCTGACTAACTTCTTGCACACGCTGGGGCGCCAAGTTCACCACGCCAGTCGCATTATTTGCGGCCTCGAAAGCGCGCTGAGTAACACTTAGCGTATTGCTTTGAAGATTGTCGAGCACGCCCACCAATTGATCGCTGTTATAAACGTGCAGGTTTTGGCTGTTGGCAGACTGGGGTTGTTGATTCGCAGGAACCAAGCTAGAAGCAGGATAGGTAGCGCCAGCTGAGCGCGGCACAAAACCCGTAGCAGCTACAGGTGCTTGAGCAACCGGCTGTTGGGTACCCGCCGCAAATTGCTGAGACGAACCTTGGTGAGTGATATGAGCTTGCAATAATTTAATAGCGTTCAATAGGCTACTTTGGTACTGAACATCAGCGGGATTTAACGCGCCGCTTAGAAGACGATCGCTGGCACGTCGGTGTTCAACACCAGCCTGTGGCGGCAATTCTGCGAGAGGATTTGTATCAAATGGATCATCCGCAACTTGATCATCCATCACGGCTCTGGAATCTGAACCATTATCAGATGAAGGCACAAAACGCAGGTTAGGCAATAAGTTCTGGTGAATAAGGTATTGATTTATCTCGTCATAGAGACCTTCTAACTGCCCAATGACTTCTTGGTCGAATATTTTATAGCCAATAATTTTCGTTTTGGCATCAATATCCAAACTCGCCAAAACCTTACGCAAAGCCTCACAAAACTGGACTGGACTCGCTGGATTGCTGCGCTCATCCAACTTTTCACCGTCATTAAGTAGCGCCAAACGCTGCTGTAAAGCCCAAAGCTGTTCGGCGTAAAACCCCTCTGCTCGATGAGTAATAGACGTAATAGCGATGGTTTCTTCAAGATCTGAATGCTCAACTAAAGACAGCATGTCACCGGTAAAGCGCTCCTCACCGGTCAGGGTATTAAGAGTCTTATTCTTAAATTTTACAAAACCATTGCCTAAATGCTGGCAAAACTCCTGCTCCGCTGGTTGTTGCACAGCAGCGATTAGGTTTTGAACTTCAAATAGCGCCAGTTGATCTTTGTTTGATTTAGCCTGCTCAGCGTGCTCTAAAATCTCTTTACACCACTGACGCCAAAAATTAGGGAATACACGATAGGCAAAGCCGCGCGTCAAATCGCGACAATGTTTGAGGTGTTGAATCACAATTTGCTCAGACATAGGAGCAAGACCAGGACTCAAACGTTTATTGGCATCGGCGCCAAAAGACCCTAAATTCTGCATATTTTTTCCTGCATTTATATCCATAACCTTCATAAATCCAAATCATCCCGCTAAGAGTTGAAGTCCTTTTATTATTGCCATTAGACTACTATTTGATCGACTGATCCCAGCCATTTCTCGCACCTAAAGTTACACATGCTAATTCTAGCAGCTTCTGCCAGCTTGGCTACAAATTGAGTAGTGCGTCACCTAAATCAGCGCAAATAGTTCCGTTTTTAGTTGCAATCACATTTGAATTCTACAATTCCCCTGCGCGTGCGCCGCACCAAAAAAAACCACGACTTCACTCTTATGCACCACCGAAACGCACCAGATAAGCACATTTGAACTTAACAGTGACATGGCGAACAGCAATAGCGGGCTTGAATGCAAGTTGGTATCCATCTTGCTAAAACCATACCGTTAAGAGAAATACCTGATCCGCACTCTGAGTGGTTTAGCATATTCGACGCTTCACAATAGAAAGCTAGGGTTCCGACTCCCTCTTTAAGAGAGTGGACGTGACTGGTCCGAGAGCTTTCGACCCCAAGGGCGCAAGCTATTGAGGTTACACGGCGGGATAAAAGCCCGGGAGATAGATGGCCTAAAAACCTGTTATCAATACTATAGATGCGTATTCACATCTAAGACTTGTACAGATTTTAACCGCCAGAGTGCTCTCAGCTTTACAAATGTTCAGTACGACTGAGCCCCAATAAAAGCCCTGTAATCCAAACCCCTGGAGGTTTACCATGCTATCCGCCGCCCGCACCAAACGCCTATTAGGCAAAACTCTTTTAGCGTCAACATTGGTTTTCACCTCTGCGCTCGCCTCGGCAAAACCGTTTAACGTCTGCTGGTCCATCTATGTAGGTTGGATGCCCTGGGGTTACTCTGCCGAACAAAAAATTGTCGATAAATGGGCAAAAAAGTACGGGATCGAAATCAAGGTTACACAAATTAACGATTACGTTGAGTCCATCAACCAATATACCGCCGGTCAATTTGATGCCTGCGCTATGACTAATATGGATGCTCTAACAATTCCAGCAGCAGGCGGCGTTGATAGTACAGCCTTAATCGTGGGCGACTTCTCTAATGGTAATGACGCGGTCATCCTCAAAGGAGATAAGAAAACCCTTAAAGACATCAAAGGCCAAAACGTTAACTTAGTTGAGTTGAGTGTTTCTCACTATTTGTTAGCGCGCGCACTCGAAAGCGTAAAACTTAAAGAGTCTGACGTAAAAGTGGTGAATACCTCTGACGCCGATATGGTTGCCGTCTACGGTACCAAAGGCGTAACAGCGGTAACGACTTGGAATCCTCTCGTTGGCGAAATCATGGCACAACCCAACAGCACTAAAGTGTTCGATTCCGCACAAATCCCCGGTGAAATCATGGATTTGTTTGTGGTGAACACGGCAACGCTAAAAGCGAATCCAGCCCTTGGTAAAGCACTGGTTGGTGCATGGTACGAAATCATGACTACCATGAGCGCACAAGATGCCAAAGGTATAGCCGCACGCACAGCCATGGCGAAAGCCTCTAGCACTGACCTCGCCGGTTTTGAATCGCAACTCAAAACCACCAAAATGTTTTATACCCCAGCATCAGCCGTTGAGTTCGCAAAAAGCGATGCTCTCCTTGCGACCATGAAAAAAGTTGCTGAATTCTCTTTCTCCCACGGTCTCTTAGGTGAAAAAGCCAAAGACGCAGCCAGCATTGGTGTTGAAGGCCCCAAAGGCGTTTACGGTGATAGCAAAAACGTGAAGCTGCGTTTTGATACCACTTATATGCAAATGGCGGCGGACAATAAGCTCTAAGTACAAAAATTTAGGTGCGAGTTATTTTACTCGCACCTTTTAGCCCCTGTACCTTGAAAAGAAATCACGTACCACGCCCACAATAAAAATTATTACCCTAACGGGATGTATTTATGAAACGGCTTATTAATCTAACGCCTACCAAACCCACACGCTGGCTACTCGGCGTTTTGCCATTCGCGCTTATTATTTTAATTTATATATTTGCGTCCGATGCCCGATTAGCTGAAAACGCGAGCGACAAATTACTCCCTAGCTTTGGGCAAATGGGCGAAACCATTCACACCTACGTGCTGGAACCCAGTAAACGTACCGGTGAATATTTGTTTTGGGTAGACACCTACAGCAGCTTAAAACGTTTATTGCTGGGCATAACCATAGCGGCACTCATTGGTTTTACGTTTGGATTACTCACCGGTGCGATTCCAACTTTTTACGCGCCCGTTGCCCCACTACTTACGGTCATTTCACTCGTGCCGCCCATGGCGCTGTTGCCGATTTTATTTATTGTATTTGGATTAGATGAGTTATCTAAAGTTGCACTCATTGTGATTGGCGTAGCGCCGTTTATTGCACGCGATATGCAACGGTGTACGCAGGAAATTCCGCACGAACAAATCGTCAAAGCGCAAACATTAGGCGCATCCACTTGGCAAATTTTAGTGCGTGTTTTAATTCCACAGCTGTTACCACGTTTAATTCACGCGGTGCGTTTATCGCTCGGTGCAGGCTGGTTATTTTTAATTGCCGCTGAAGCGATTGCCTCTACTGATGGCCTTGGCTACCGTATATTTTTAGTCCGCCGCTACATGTCGATGGATGTTATTTTGCCATACGTTGCGTGGATAACTCTGCTCGCGTTTGTGCTGGATTGGCTGTTGATTAAAACCAGCCATAAATGTTTTCCCTGGCACTATCAAAAAACGCAATAAGGAATACCTATGACAGATACGACCCAAAACACACCCTTGATAACCGCCAAAAATCTTTGGAAAAAATACGGCAACAATGTCGTCTTAGAACGGATGAATATCAGTGTAAATGCCGGTGAATTTATCACCATGGTTGGCACTTCTGGCTGCGGCAAAAGTACTTTTTTAAAAATGCTCTTAGGGATGGAGGAACCCACCTCTGGTGAACTGCTGTTGGATGGCAAACCCATTCCCAACGAGCCCGATCAATCGCGCGGCATTGTGTTTCAACAATACTCGGTATTTCCGCATTTAACCGTATTAGAAAATGTGATTATCGCCCGCGAATTTGAACACTCGCCCTTGATAGGAAAATTGTTCGGCGGCAAAAAACAAAAAGTTATCGAAGAAGCAAAAGCGCTGCTCGACTCAGTTGGCCTAACGCCAGCCTTGGAAAAATATCCACACGAATTATCCGGCGGAATGAAACAACGCTTGGCGATTGCACAGGCTTTAATTCGTCAACCTAGAATTTTATTGCTCGACGAACCTTTCGGCGCACTAGACCCCGGCATTCGCGCCGATATGCATCAATTAATTTTAAAGCTCTGGCGCGAACACAATCTCACCGTATTTATGGTTACCCACGATTTAAGCGAAGGTTTTTATTTAGGTACACGCTTATGGGTATTCGATAAATTGCGACGCGACCCGCACTCCCCCGAAGCCTTTGGCGCAAATATTACTTACGACTTACCGGTTACCCGAAAGAGCACTGAAGTACCGCCAGAAATAAAAGCAGCAGAGATCGCATTATGAGTAAGACCTTTTACACAACAACCATTCCAGGCAATGGCCACTGGTCACTGGAGGTTCGCCGCGGCACTTTCATGAAAATTACTGATATTGAAGGCGGCGCCAACGTCGGAATGCTGTTTTATAACCCGCGTAATTTATTGGAGCGCTACAACGCACCAGACACCTTGAAATGCCAGCACACTTTTAAATTACAGCGAGGCAACTGTTTGTATTCAGATATGGGCAGAATATTTGCGTCTATAACGGAAGATTACTCAGCCAATAGCGAAGGTAATTGGCACGATACTGTTTGTGGCAACAGCAACGCCGATCAAATCGAAACACAATTTGGTAAACGCAATTACCAAAGAGATCGCAACAACTGGCTGCAAAATGGCAGCGATGCATTTTTAGTAGAATTAGCTAAGTACGGTTTAGGCCGTGCGGATATGGCATCCAACATAAACTGGTTTAGCAAAGTCATTGCAGACGACAATGGAAATATAAAGCTCGACACCAAAAATCAAGCTGCAGGCAATTCGGTAACTTTGCGTTTCGAAATGGATACCTTGGTGTTATTGCACACATGCCCTCATCCATTAACGAAAGCTGAGGCCTATCCATTTAAACCCGTGCAAATTGAATTGGGTGAAGCAGAACCTGTTAGCGATGATGACTACTGCAAGAACTTCCGCCCTGAGAACCAACGCGGGTTTCAAAATAATGCACTCTATTATCTTGCTGCGAAATGATGGTGAACACTATGTCTCTTATTGAAAGCAACCTAAATCCCGAAAGCGCTACCGCACGCCATTATGTTGCAGCAGGCGATTATTTTTTGGGTGAAATAAAACAAGGCCAAACCTTTAGAATTGTAGATTTGGAAGGCAACCAAGCGGCAGACGTTTTATTTTACAACGCCAAAGACCCCAGTGAACGTTACAGTGCAATGGATACCATTCGCAGCCAAGGTAATCTCTATTTGAGTGCAGGCACCAAATTAATGTCCAACGCTAACCGCGAGTTATTGGAAATTGTTGCTGACACCTGTGGTCGTCACGATACGCTCGGCGGAGCTTGCGCAACAGAAAGCAATACCGTTCGCTACAGTTTAGAGAAACGCTGCATGCACGCATGCCGCGATAGTTGGATGCTCGCCGTTGGCGAACACCCAGAGTTTGGCATTAGCAAACGCGATATTACCCACAACATTAATTTCTTTATGAATGTGCCAGTCACCAGTGAAGGTGGGCTGACATTTGAAGATGGTATTTCTGCACCGGGTAAATACGTAGAACTTAAAGCAAAAATGGATATCGTTATGCTGATTTCCAATTGCCCGCAATTAAATAATCCGTGTAATGGTTACAATCCAACACCGATTGAAGTTTTAGTTTGGAATTAAATCAATAACTATTCTTCAGTGGACGACCACTGTCGTAAAAACACCAGCAGGA
>JACCDN010907869.1_pt1 | contig 12396 bp, 11 predicted proteins | sample 7441691 | NCBI WGS metagenome assembly JACCDN01 (sample SAMN15323439, study PRJNA562643) | freshwater metagenome | isolation source: river surface water | place: USA:Blue River Watershed | collected 2017-08-16 | reverse complement strand
TGTGCGGCCACGCATGTATGCCAGTGGCGCAACTTCGATTGTTCCGCTAGCCATCAGTTTTGGCACGGTCTCTGAGTCAAGCATTTCGTGAAGCGCATCGAAAAGCGGGCGCAGGTATGGGTCGATCTTGTCGTTAAGCGATCCAGGTAGAAATCCAAGTCGTTCGCCTGCCTCTACCGCGGGTCGAGTCAAAATGATGCGGCTTACTTCTTTGCGCTGCAATGCCTGCACTGCCTTAGCCATTGCGAGATAAGTCTTTCCAGTTCCGGCAGGGCCAATTCCGAAGACGATGGTGTTTTCGTCTATGGCATCAACATAGAGCTTCTGCCCGAGAGTCTTTGGTCTGATGCTCTTTCCGCGAGAAGAAAGAATGCTTTGGCTCAGCACATCGGCTGGGCGTGCAGCTGTTTCATCGAGCATTTTGGCAGAGCGCGTGAAGTCTTGCGGTGCCAGTTGCTGCCCGCCTGCAATTAGTTCAACCATCTCAGAAACTAGGTTTGCTGCGCGTTCGACATCGTCTTGTGGGCCAGAGAAAGTCAATGTGTTGCCTCGAGCCAAGACCTCGACGGTCGAAAAAGTTGCCTCGAGGGTTCTCAGCAAACCATCATTGGTGCCGAGCAGGTTGACCATCGGAACCTGGGTCACTTCGATCTTCTGTTTGAAGTTGGGGTTCGTTGCCATTAGTTTTTTGGCGTCTTACTCGTGATGTGCCCGTGAGCATGAAACACGGTCTGACCGGCGTCCTCACCAGTATTGAATGTGAATCTAAACGAGCCAGTTGAAAGCTCACTCGCTACCCTGCTGCCGAGCTGAACCAAGTCAACGAGTGCTTCTGGATTCTCAACCGCTAGCTCTGCAACATTGGCGTAGTGCTCTCTTGGCACAACAAGCACGTGAATCGGCTGCTTGGGTGCGATGTCGTTGAATGCAACGGCGTGAGTCGACTCAGCGACGAGCGTTGCCGGAATCTCTCCGGAGATAATCTTGCAAAAAATGCAATTCTCAGTGGTCAATTTGCCTCCGAGACCAGTTTAGTTTCGCCAGACTAGGCAAAATCGCCCGACGAATATTGAAGAGCCGAAATGGCAACGATTCCAGCCGTCGAAGTTCGCAGAATTGACTGCCCCAGGCGCACTCGAATCGCCCCAGCGGCCTCGAACATCGCAAGCTCGCTTTCATCGATGCCGCCCTCTGGCCCAACGATCAAGGCCAACCTCCCGTTGAATTCAGAGACCTGTGCGATGCCGACTGCTGCCGTCGGGTCAAGCACAAAAACCTTGTCGAATTGCTCGAACGCCTTAGCCAGAGCCTGAGAAGAATGCACCTCGGCAACCCTCGGGTGCCAGGCCCTGAGTGACTGCTTTGCAGCCTCGTCACAAATTGACTGCCATCGCGCCTGCCCCTTGGCTGCCTTGGTTTCATCCCAGCGAGAGATCGAACGTTCGGCCTGCCACGGAATTATGCCGAGCGCACCTAATTCGGTTGCTGCCTGAATCGCCAATTCATCTCGGTCACCCTTAGCAAGCGCCTGGATTAACGTGATGTCGAGTGCAGGCTTTGGCTCGGTTGACACATCGAGAACTTTTGCAGATAGCGACTTTGGGCCAACAGAAGTGATTTCGGCACGAACTCGCAAACCTTGACCATTTGAGAACTGAATCACTTCGGCAGCGCGCATGCGTCGAACTGACGTTGCGTGTTTGCCCTCGTCGCCATCGAGCAGAACCGCATCTCCAACTACTGGAGCAGCAGAAAAGTCCTTTCTGAATAACGGCTCGACCATTATTTGTTCTTGCGCTTTGAGTAGTGGCCCTGGGTGTGCTTAGTCAATTTGATCTCGTCTGACTTTCGAAGCGATGCAAGTTGTCTAAAGATTTCTTTTTGCTTCGAGTCGAGCTTCTCGGGGGTCTGCACCTGAAGCGAGACATAAAGGTCACCGCGGCCAGAACCACGAAGGTGCGTCACACCTTTGTTCTTTAGGTGAATTTGCTGACCACTCTGTGACCCGGCTTCGATTTGCACTTCAACTTCGCCATCGAAAGTTTCAATCTTTGCGCGATTGCCAAGCACCGCGTCGTGCAACGGAACCTCTAGCGTGCAGTGCAAATCGTCACCCTGACGCGAATAAATTTCATGTGCGCGCACCGAGATGTCGACATAGATGTCACCCTGCGGGCCACCGGCGAAACCGACTTCACCCTGGCCAGTTAGTTGCAAGCGAAGTCCGTCTTCGACACCGGCAGGAATGTTGAGGTCGAGTGTGCGACGAGCACGAACGCGCCCCTGGCCGCGACACGACGAACAAGGGTCAGCGATGACCTGACCAAACCCACGACACGCACCACACGGCTGAGATGTCATGACGTTGCCTAGTAGCGAACGAACCTGTCGCTGAATCGAACCCGAACCTCGGCAAATGTCACAAACGGCAGGCGAAGTGCCCGGTCTGCAGCAACTGCCTGAACATGTCTCGCACAGCACGGCGGTGTCGATCTCGATTGACTTGGCCGCACCAAAGACAACCTCGTCGAGTGTCATATCAACACGGATAAGCGCATCTTGACCTCGCTCTGCGCGGCTGCGTGGCCCGCGGGCCGCTGATCCGCCAAAGAAAGTGTCGAAGATATCGCCGAATCCGAAGCCGCCCGCACCAAACGGGTCGCCGCCACCCATGTCATATTTGCGACGTTCGTCTGAATTGCTCAAGACCTCATAGGCGTGAGTAACCAGCTTGAAGCGTTCTTGGGCATCTGGCGAATCGTTCACGTCTGGGTGCAGTTCACGGGCTAGCTTGCGATAGGCCTTTTTGATTTGATCTTCAGTGGCGTCGCGCGAGACACCTAGAACTTCATAGTGGTCAACCAAGTTAGAACCCTCCGAGAGCCTGAGTTAGATAGCGCGAAACGGCGCGCACTGCAGCGATGTTGTTTGCGTAGTGCATTCGGGTCGGCCCAAGCACGCCAAGCTTTGCCACTTCGGCACCTTCTTTTTCATAGCCGGTGATGACAACCGAACTAGAAGAGAACTGCTCGATTTCGTTTTCAGAGCCAATCAAAAGCGATACTCCGTGTTGCTCGGCCTGCATCTCTTGAATGAGCTTGAGCAGAACAACCTGCTCTTCGATCGCCTCAAGCATTGGCGAGATGCTGCCTTTAAAGTCATCTTCGCGTCGTGCCAGGTTTGCTGTTCCAGCCAGAATGATTTTGTCTTGACGGTTTGCATCAACTTGTTCAAGCAGGTTGTCGAGCACCAAGCTGACTTCGGCACGGCGATTGTCTGCAAACTTCTTTGCAAAGTCCTCAATTCGACTTGCAACTTGAGAGAGCGAAGCACCTTGCAAGGTGGCAATCATCTGAGCGCGAAGGTTTGCAATGAACTCATCGTCGAGGTCTTGCTCAAAGTGAATCAGGTGTTGCTGAATACGGCTGATGTCGGTAACCAAAATGAGCAACGCTTGCTTGTCGCCGACCTTCAACAGTTCGACGCTCTTAACAGAACCTTTTTCAAGACTCGGATACTGCACCATGGCCACCTGGTTAGTGAGTTGCGAAAGCAAACGAACGGTGCGACCGAGAACCTCGTCGAGATCTGAGCTTCCTTGCATGAAGGTTTCGATTGCTGAACGCTCAGGAATGCTCAGCGGCTTGACTTCACCGAGCCGATCGACAAAAAGTCGATAGCCCTTGTCTGTTGGAACGCGCCCGCTAGAGGTGTGCGGTGCAACAATTAGCTGCTCTTCTTCGAGAAGCGCCATTTCGTTTCTGATTGTGGCCGATGAGACTCCGAACGAGTGACGTTCAACCAAAGACTTGCTGCCGACCGGCTGATTGGTCTCGATGTAGTCGTGAACGATTGCTCGAAGCACCTCAAGACTGCGTTCTGGAATCATATTCACCTCGTTAGCACTCGCACTATCTGAGTGCCAATTTTAGCCCGTGTCGCTGGTTATGCTCTAGATATGACTAATCCATATGCGTCGGGGCGCGACTGGGCTCCTAATGAAGAGAGAAGCGCGGCAGTTGTGCTGCACGCCGTTTCGATTGTGCTTGAACTGATTGCTCCTATCGCTGGTTATGCGATTTTGAAAGACAAAGGGCCGTTCATTCAGCACCACGCGAAGGAACAGCTGAACTTTGCTCTCACCATCCTGATCATTTATGCGGCCCTTGCGATCAGCATCGTGGGCTTGCTAATTTTCTGGGTCGTACCGGTTTACGCAACGGTCTTTCGCATCATTGCAGCGGCTCAGGCATCTCAGGGCAACTTCTATAAGTTTCCGCTGACAATTCGATTCATCAAGTAACTCTTAGCCAAGCAAGTCGCGAACGAGGGCGTCTGCTAGCAACCTGCCCTTTAGCGTCAATTGCAGCTGCCCTCGCAAAGCGGCGTCTGCTTCGACAAGACCATCGGCAATTGCCTGACTTATTGGCTTTGCGGCTTGCTGGTTCAGCGTCTTGACAACTTCGATGCTGAGGCCATCCTTGATTCGAACTTCTAGCAAGATTCGCTCTGTGATTCGTGTTTCGTCTGAGAGAACCTCGCGAGCAAGCGCTGGCGAAACGCCTTCAGCGATTTTCTGAGCAAAAGTTGCGGGATGCTTCACATTCCACCAGCGAACTCCCCCGATGTGCGAGTGAGCTCCTGGCCCATAGCCCCACCAGTCGTTGCTTCGCCAATAAGCAAGGTTGTGTGCAGAGCGGGTCTCAGGCGTGCGACTGAAGTTGCTCACTTCGTACCAATCAAATCCGGCCCTAGATAACAGTTCGTCTGCCAGCTCGTATTTCTCGGCCTGTTCGTCTTCGTCAGGCTGAGGCAATTCGCCGCTGCGAATTTGACGGGCGAGTTTTGTGCCTTCTTCAACAATCAGCGAATACGCGCTGATGTGGTCTGGTTCTAGTGCGATGGCCGTCTCGAGTGACTCTCGCCACTGTTCAACCGTTTCACCAGGTGCACCATAGATCAGATCAACAGACACCTGAAGTCCGGCAGACTTCGCAGCAGCAACCGCTTTTGCAACATTTGCCGGATTATGAGTTCTATCGAGCACCTTCAAAACACTGTCAACCGCTGATTGCATGCCGAGAGAGATTCGGGTGAAGCCACCTGCTGCAAGCTCTGCAAGATAGGCGTCGTCTACGTTGTCTGGGTTTGCCTCTGTGGTTATCTCTGCGCCGGCGGCAATGCCAATCTCATGCCGCAAGACCGACAACGCCTCAACTAGTTGCGCAGCGGAGAGTTGCGTTGGTGTTCCTCCGCCAAAGAACACTGTCGAGAACTCGCGTTTCGGCAGACCGGCGTTTGCAAGCACTTGGCGACTGAATCGAATTTCAGCTAACAGATCGTTAAGAAAAGAATTTTGAGTGACACCGCGCAATTCGCTCGAAGTGTAAGTGTTGAAATCGCAGTATCCGCAACGCACGCGACAAAACGGAATGTGCAGATATGCGTGAAGAGTTTTGTTTGAACTAATCGCGAGAACCGAAGCAGGCAGCGCACCGTCTAGCGGAGCAACATCGCCATCGGGCAACTGGGCCATTACTTGCCCTTCTTCTCGCCCTTTTTCTCACCATCGGTTGATAGCGCAGCAATGAATGCCTCTTGAGGAACCTCGACGCGACCAACCATCTTCATGCGCTTCTTTCCTTCTTTTTGCTTCTCTAGAAGTTTGCGCTTTCGACTGATGTCACCGCCGTAACACTTTGCAAGCACGTCTTTTCGCATTGCACGGATTGATTCGCGAGCGATGATGCGGGCACCGATAGCCGCCTGAATTGGCACCTCGAACTGTTGGCGAGGAATCAGCTCGCGCAGTTTGCCGGTGATCATCACACCGTATGCGTATGCCTTGTCTTTGTGAACAATTGCGCTAAAAGCATCGACCTGTTCGCCCTGAAGCAAAAGGTCTACCTTGACCAAATCGCCCTGAGCGAGACCAATCTCTTCATAGTCGAGCGAGCCGTAGCCCTGGGTTTTGCTCTTCAACTGGTCGAAGAAGTCAAAGACGATTTCGGCTAGCGGCAAGGTGTAACGCAGCTGAACGCGGTCTTCACCGAGGTACTGCATGTCAATCATGATTCCGCGACGACTCTGGCAAAGCTCCATGATCACGCCGACATAGTCTTTCGGAGCCAGGATCGTTGCTCGAACCATCGGTTCTAGAACTGTCTTTACTTTTCCGCTCGGAAACTCGCTCGGGTTGGTGACTGTGATCTCTTTGCCGTCATCCATAGTGACTTCGTAAACCACAGATGGAGCCGTAGCAATCAGGTCAAGACCGAACTCGCGCTCGAGACGCTCGGTAACAATTTCGAGGTGAAGCAAACCCAAGAAGCCGCAGCGAAAACCAAAACCGAGAGCAACAGAAGTTTCTGGCTCATAGGCAAGAGCGGCGTCACTAAGTTTCAACTTGTCTAGCGCTTCACGAAGATTCGGATAGTCACTGCCGTCAATCGGATAGATTCCCGAATAAACCATCGGCAACGGATCTTTGTATCCGGTGAGCGCATCGGCTGCTGGCTTCATGGCGTTGGTTACGGTGTCGCCAACCTTCGACTGACGAACATCTTTCACACCGGTGATTAGGTAACCCACTTCGCCAACGCCGAGGCCCTTTGTTGGTTCAGGTTCTGGCGACGAGACACCAATCTCGAGCAATTCGTGAACTGCCTTTGTCGACATCATCTGAATGCGTTCGCGAGGCGATAGTTTTCCGTCAATCATTCGCACGTAAGTAACGACACCACGATAAGAGTCATAGACCGAGTCAAAAATCATTGCACGTGCTGGTGCGTTAGGGTCGCCGACCGGGTGCGGAATCGTCGCAACGATTTTGTCTAGAAGTGCGTCGACACCAACACCGGTCTTACCCGAGACGCGAAGGCAATCTTCAGGGTTTCCACCGATTAGGTTGGCAAGTTCTTCTGCATACTTTTCAGGCTGCGCAGCTGGCAGGTCGATCTTGTTTAGAACCGGGATGATCTCGAGGTCATTCTCCATCGCGAGATAAAGGTTTGCCAGGGTCTGCGCTTCAATGCCCTGGGCTGCGTCAACGAGCAAAACTGCGCCTTCACAAGCGGCAAGCGATCGTGAAACTTCGTAGGTGAAGTCAACGTGGCCAGGAGTGTCAATCATGTTCAGGGCATAGACCTGTTTGTCGACCTCCCAAGGCATGCGCACGGCCTGCGACTTGATGGTGATGCCACGCTCGCGCTCGATGTCCATGCGGTCTAGATATTGCGCACGCATAGAACGGTCGTCAACGACTCCGGTTAGCTGCAGCATGCGGTCTGCAAGGGTAGATTTTCCGTGGTCAATGTGGGCAATGATGCAGAAATTGCGAATCATGCTCGGGTCAGTCTTGGCCGGTTCAAGACGGCTGGTAGCGCGTGGCGACAAGATAAACCTCGATATTTGAGAAAAATGACCGATTTCGGTAACTCTATTGTCGCATAGTTGCCTATAAATAGCGGTCGCTGGTAGGGTTTAACTCGGTTCAGATGAGTGTCTCCATCTAATCCCCCAAACATAAACGCTTCAGTCGTTCGCGCGAACGGCTAAAAACGAAAGTGAAACATGGCAAACATCAAGTCGCAGATTAAGCGAATTGGCACCAACGCAAAGGCAGCTGAGCGCAACAAGGCAGTTAAGAGCGAGCTCAAGACCGCTATCCGTGCAGCTCGCGAAGCAGTAGCAGCCGGAGACAAGGCGAAAGCAGCCGAGGCAGTCAAGACCGCTACCAAGAAGCTAGACAAGGCCGTATCTAAGGGAGTAATCCACAAGAACCAGGCCGCTAACCGCAAGTCAGCAATTGCTAAGAAGGCAGCTGACCTAAAGTAGTCAATTCTTTATAAGAACCCCGTCGTTTATCGGCGGGGTTCTTTGTTTAACTAGGCTGCAATTTTTGAATCGCGACCTGCATAGAAACCGATCGCAATTTGTGCGGCACTAATTGCGGCGACGGTGAATGCGACAACAGTCCAACTTGAGAGCGCTGCCGCCATCGCACCGAATGCGAATGTTCCGAAACCAGAGATTAGATAACCCCAACCTTGACTGAATGCCGATAGCACAGTGGTTTGAGCTTGGGTCGAAGCGCGGGTGGCAATCAGTGAAAGCGATACAGGAAAAGTCGCCGTTTGACCGACAGAAATGAGAACGCTTGCCAAAATTAGCAAGCCAGCGTTGTCAGCAGAGTCTGTCGCCAAAATAAAAGCGAGAACCGAGAAACCAGAACAGGTGACAGCAGAGGCGCAAGCTGCCAACCAAGACAGGTTCTTGAGTTTAGAAATAAGCGGAGCGAGAGCGAATCCGCTTGGAATGCCGATTGCCGTTGCCAACCCTAGGTAACCGCCGGCAATAGCCGGTTGTATTCCGGTCGATATCAACATCGAAGGCAGCCAACCTAGCAATGCGTAGAAACCCAGAGATTGAAAGCCAAAGAAACCGAGAATTGCCCAGGCCAGCGGTGATCGATAAACCGCCCTCGCCTCGCTCTTCGCCGAGCGAGCCGTCAATTGCACATGCGGCTCAGCAGCGCGCAGCCTAGGAATCCAGAACATAATCGCTAGCACTGCTGGCAATAGAACAACGAGTGTTGCGTTTTGCCATCCACCAAGACTCTCGCTGAAGAGAACCGCTACGGCGGCGGTGAAGCTAGCCGAGATGGCAAGCAGGGTTGTGTAGATAGACGTAACCATCGATGCGCGGTCGCCAAAGTCGTTTCGCACAAAACTTGGCAAAAGCACGTTAGCAACGGCAATGGCGAGACCGACCAAGACAGTGCCAAGCAGTAACCCTGAGAAGCCAAACCAAACTCGGGCGGCGACACTGGCGGCGAGAATAACCAAGACCGCAAACATGCTGTGGTTCAACCCAAACCTGCGCATCATCCAGGGGCTCAAGAAAGCACCAAGGCCAAAACAAAAAACTGGGATAGCCGTCAAGAACGAAGCTTGAGCGGCAGTTAGAGACAAGCTTGCGGTTATCTCTTGAAGCAGCGGACCAACCTGAGCAATAGGCGGTCGCAAAACGAGCGAAATAAAAATCAAAGCTAGAAAACTAGAGACAGCTAGTCGCCGCTTCACTTGACTCCCTTGGTGGCAATCAGCAAGACCAATTTCTCAAGCGAATAATCAGCATCTCTTTCGGCACCTTTTGCCGCGGCGTCAGCCTCGACACAGGCATTGATTGCACGGGCGAGTCCGTCTTCAGTCCATCCAGCGATGCTGTTGCGCATCTTCTCAAACTTCCAAGGTTCGACACCAAGCGAAACTGCGGTTACCGAACGATTGCCAAAGATTTTGGCTGATTGCCTAAGCGTGCTAGCGAGAGTTGAAACAATCGGAACCGGGTCGATTCCCGTCGATAAGGCATGCCGAAGTTGAGATAGCGCTTCGGCAGGTCTTGCAGCCATTGCGGCGTCGCTGATTTTCCACGAGGTTGTCTCGACCCTGCCGCCGTAATAGGCGTCTACGATTTCTTCGCTGATGGTTAGCGCTGAGTCTTGCAGCAACTGGCTGCAGGCCGCCGCCAACTCGGCCAAGCCTTCGCTAAAGGCATCGAGCAGGGCACGAACAGCGCTTGCGGTGATCTGGCGACCTTCGGCAGCGAACTCGGCGTTGATAAACGCTGCTCGCTCAGCTTCTTTTTTTAACTTTGGGCAAAGAACTTCGGCCGAATGAGCGGTTGACCTAATTGCATCAAGAAGTTTCTTGCCTCGAACCGTTGCGCCGCTGTGCACAAAAATCACCGTGGCATCTGCCGTTGGAGCCTCTAAGTAGGCAATGCCGTCGGCAATGAGTTCGTCAGTGCAGCGTTCAGTAGCTCTAATGATGATCAACTTTGGCTCGGCAAAGAGCGAAGGACTCGTGAGATCTGCCAACTGGCCTGCGTAGTAGTCGCTTGCGTCGATCTCTTGAAAATCGAGATTTGGGTCCGCTGCTCGAAGCTGCTCTCGCACCGAGCGAATTGTTCTAGAAGTCAAATAGTCTTCTGGACCAAAAGCCAAAATCACCGGATGTGGCGAAATCTTGCGCCACTCGATTTGCTTTGACTTTGCCACCCGACAAGCCTAACTTGCGCCTGAGGCAGCAATGCTGAAGCCCTCTTGACCCCGACTCACCCCGATTGACCCGAGCAGGTCTGTTCGACAGATGACACTCGAAGTTCGAGAAAGCAACTGCAACGTGCGCCTTGTCGGATGCCCATAACCATTAGACCTACCAACCGAAATCAGCGCCACTTCTGGCTTCAGATATTCAATGAACTCGGCGTATTGATCTGCAGAACCGTGATGTGAAACCTTCATGACCAAGTTATGGCTTCGAACCCACGGGCTAAGCCAGGTCGAGTTCTCACTTGCGATGCGCATTTGCCCCTTCTCGCCCAGGTCAGCAAGAGTCAGAAGCGAGAAGTCATCAAAGCGAAACAACATGGTTATGCTGGCGTCGTTCGAATCTTCGGCCTCAGCAGCAGTCTTGCTCGGAGAAAGCACGTTCCACTCGACTTTGCCGATTGAGCCAGACATTCCACGTTCTGCAAACACCGTCTTCGCCCGAGCTTCACTCAACATCTGGCGGGTTTTGCTGACGGCGGGTCTTAGGTCTTCGAAAGGCGAAAGAAGTGCGATGTTGACGCTGCGCCCACTAAGAGCACCAGCCAAGCCACCCACATGGTCAAAGTCGAAGTGGGTAAGAACCAGTAAATCAATATGATTCACCCCCAGTTGGTTTAGGCAAGTATCGATTTTCGGGTCGAACCTGCCAACGTCTATTAGTGCGACCTTCTCATTTGAACGCACGACGGTTGCATCGCCCTGCCCCACATCGCAACTTGCGATTTGCCAATCTTGCTGAGGCCATCTCGATAACTGAACCGCTGAATTAGCTAGCCCGGCAAAAGATGCCGTTAGGCAAAGCAGTGCCACCGAGCCAGCGCTGAAGCGAGCACTGGCGCTCTTCGCTTTCAACCAAACAGCCGAACTGGCAGCAAGCAACACTGCGAGCAGAATTCCGAGAACGCCCGACAGCCAACTTGCCGTGGCTAGAGGAAGGTTGGCGAAGTAGTGGGCTATCGATGCAATTAGCGCGGAGGCCAGCGAAGCGAGATAAAAAATTGCTGATGACAAAGGAGCTGCCCATGAAACCGACACTGCAATAAGTGAAAGCACGGTAATCGGAGCGACAAGTGGCTCGCAGAGAAGATTCGCTATTAGCGAGTAGGTTGCAAGCCCATCTTGAAGTTGTAAGAGAATCGGAAAGCACATGAGTTGCGACGCAGCACTAACAGAAAGCGCAAGCGCAATTGGCTTGAACAGCCGCTTCTTTAATCTCTCGTATAGAGCAGGCGCAAGAACGAGAATTCCGAAAGTAGCGGCAACAGACAATGCAAAAGAGAAGCTGGTCGCCTGCCTGGTGTCTGCAACCAACAGGATCGTCGCCGCAAGCGAAAGAATGAAGACCGAATTCGTATTTCGGCCAAAGAGCATCGAGAACATAACCGCGCCTGCCATGACAGCGGCTCTGAGCACGCTCGGTTGCGCCCCAACCAAAAACACGTAAAAAATCAGCACTGCGATCGAAGAGAAAACGCGAGTGCGAAGACCGAATTTTCGAAGCAGAAAATAAACGGCACCGACAACGATTGCGCAGTTCGCCCCCGAAACGGCGACAAGGTGGGTCAGCGACACAACTTTCATGTCGGCGACAAGTTGCAGACTTGCCTGCGATGAATCGCCTATAGCCAGGCCAAGGGTTAGAGCTTCAGCCTCAGGTGAAACACCCACATTCGCTGCCTGCGATAAGCGCCGCAACTCATTGAATGGCCAAACGAAGCTGACCTGCACATGGTTATCGGCACCATCCGATGCTTGGTTCAACCACCAACTCAGCACAACCAAGGGTGCGGTGCCCACAATTAGCAATGCGGGCTGGGCTAGAGCTCGAAGAGGCAAGCGCAAATAGCCAAAGGTAATTGCGCAAACCGAGGCGAGCGTGCACAAAGGCCACCAATTAGTGGTTGCGAGCCCCATTGCCAGACACCAAGTGAATGCAGCCAACAGCAGCAGACTCACGGCTTCACCTTGTTCACTGAGTCACCAAAGTCACAATGTCACCAGACCCTCTATGCCAGCGAACAGCTTTTGCCCGATTCCACTGACTTTCATCAGATCTTGCTTCTTCTTAAAGCCACCGTTGGCGGCACGCCAATCGATCAATCGGCCAGCAAGCGCAGGGCCAACCCCCGGAAGCGACTCGAGTTCAATCTGAGAGGCGCGGTTCAGCGAAATTAGTTTCGCCTGATTTGTCTTTGAGCCAGTTAGGCCTGTCGATTGGCTAGCACCCGAAGCAAGAACAATAATCTGCTCACCATCTGAAATCTCGCGAGCTAGGTTCACGC
>JACCDN011108487.1_pt1 | contig 12399 bp, 18 predicted proteins | sample 7441691 | NCBI WGS metagenome assembly JACCDN01 (sample SAMN15323439, study PRJNA562643) | freshwater metagenome | isolation source: river surface water | place: USA:Blue River Watershed | collected 2017-08-16 | reverse complement strand
CCTGATAAATAACTCATATTCTTTTTATTTGCATTTATAGTTCAAGTGCTAAGGCTTCTATTTCTAATTCACTTAATGTTGTGTCACCAACTGGATGCTCGTTCATAAATTTTAAGGCATGCGCATTCGCATCTTCAATCCTTCTGTAATTGATATTCTCTAATAAAAAATCTCCGTTATTGATTTGAAAATTATAATCCATGCCATGCGTGAATACTTGAATCATGTTTTTACCACAAGCATATTGAACAAAGAAGTCTTCGTATTCAGGATAGAATGTTTTGATTGTCCATTCACAAGGTAATTCTAATATTAATTGAAAATCTCCAAGTGCATGATGCAGCGTGCTCTTTATATTAAATTCAGTTCCTTTAATTGTTATCGGAAATTCTCTGCTATTGGTATATTCTTCCGTGCCACATACCTTTTCAGGATAACGAGCAAACCATGTATTAAAAGTGCAGAGCTCGCTAAAGGATAAGGGTTCGTTTGAATAATCTTTTTGTTTTAGATAAACCTCAACTAAAGATTCCTCATCTCTGTCTTTTGGAAATACACCATTTCGAAGAAGTGAAGCAACATTATCTTTTGCATCTACTTTTGATAGCACATCTCGGAACATATCTATTCGAGCTCTTAAATACTTAGGTGAAGTAGTATCCATTAGATGAGCTGCATTTCAGATTCGAGAAGTGGAATAACCGCAGCAGGAATCATTTGATCGTGTAAGACTTTTTCAATCACCATTTGCTCTACTTGCAAGTAACCATGAGAAGATTGAATCATCTCATAGAGATTCGGTGAATTTGCCTGAGTAACTTTTTTGAGTTGCGTGAATATTTCAGCTCGAAGTTTTTGCTCTAATTCATTCGGAATGTCTGTTACCGCACCGAGCGATCGTTCACCTCGTTCAGCAAAGGAAAAATAACCATCACGAGTAACAATCACATGGTCAATTAAATGAATGTCGAATAATTTCAATGCGTCTTTAATTCGTTTGGTAAGAATTCTGTCGGCATCCGAAGGTTGTAAATTTCCGCTTGGGTGATTGTGAGAAATAATAACCGCCTTTGCGAGCGTTTTAAGTGCCACTGCTGCTACAATCTCAATATCAACCATTGTTGCATTGATAGTACCAGTGGAGTGGTGGTAATAGCCTATAATTCGATTTGCTTGGTTTAAGTAAATAGCGATGAAGTGTTCTTGAACTTCAATTCCTTTTAAGATGCGCTCTCGAATAAAATCAGTAACGTCATTGGAATTCGTTATCTGCCCAAAGAAGTAAGCATCTTTATTAAAGGTAACTTCTATTTCTCTTACTTTAAATTCTGCATCAAGCTCATCAATCTTTGATTCCAAATCTGCATAAGTAGATTTATCAAAAACCATTTGAGGTGCGAAGGTCGTCTGCTTGTAATTCATGATTTATTTTCGTTTTAATACGATGATATCGGTTGGCACTTTAGAAAACTTAAACACTGGTGGTAATCGGTAAGCATCCATTATTTCTGCAAGTTTTTCTAGTTCTAATTTTTCACCCTGGTAAGTAATCCCATTTCTTAGGAAATTGCTTCCCGTAATGAAGACTAATAATCCGCCAGGTCTCAAGAGTTGTAATCCTTGATACATAAAGAATAATTCTATTTGGTGCATCTTGGGCCGAGTGAAATAAGAGCTGTATTTATTCTTGTATTTTCCATAAGGAGGATTCCCAATGACTAGTGAAAATGGAGCCCCTGTTAACCAAGTTAATTTGTCTTTTAGCCGAGCAGTAAAACGAGGCTCTTGTAAGAAAGCCGTTTCAAAATAACCGTTATAAATTTTAGCTTCAGGGTAAATTATTTCTGCAATGCGTTTAGCTATCGGATTAATTTCAAAGCCATAACATTTGGACTTATCAGGCGCATATTTTAATAAATTTCCAGTCCCTAAACTTGGTTCAAGTACTGTGCCCGATGGCTTATAGCCATATCTAAAAGCAAGTTTCCACATCATCTCACAGATATAGTCTGGAGTGTAATATTCATATAACACGCCTTCACCAGTTGCGCCTTTGGAGCCCTGGCCACCTGAACCTTCGTATTGTTTTAGTAGAGATATTTCAGTTAAAGAATAGGATTCACCTTTAGCATCCTTGCGAAGAATTAAGTCTTCAATTTTTTTATTGAGTGCTAACTGGTTCATACCTGCGCCTCCAATAATCCGTTCTTTCCAACTACTTTTAGCACATAAGTGTACGCTTCTTCGCTTCTTTGCTTTGCGCTTTTTAAGGTCTCGCTTATCGTATTTCCTTTGGGCTTGTAGAAGTATCCTTGGTTATATCGAAGGATCACTTTATCTAATCGGAGTGTTCCTTTTTCTTCATGCTGATCAATAAGCAGACCTAAGTAAATACTACCCACTAAAATGTTAAAGGTTGGATTCAATAAATCTTCCTTGGTAATAACATTTGTACGGTAGTTATTAACTTTTAATTTTTGCCCTAAATACTTTTGAACAAGGATTGCATCTAGGCGTTTACCTAATTGCTTTTTTAGAATATTTTTTTCGGCAGCAGATAATCTTTTGAAATTATTTTCTTGAACCAAGGTATCGTGTGCCGTTTGTGTTTTTAATTGCATCAGTCCGATGGCTCCAGCCGAGCTTACTATTTTTTCATCTCCTGCGCTTTCCGCAAAAATCACCGCTAAAATTATGGCTCCTGGTACTTTAGTTAGCTGCTCCGCTAAGCGAATAGCAATCATGTACCGCTTTGCAATACTAGCCAGTGCCGACTTAATCTGCGGAGTTTTGTCCACAGAATAAAAGGCAGTAGTGGTCATCGGAATGGGAACGTTCATTTCGTAGCTCTTAAAAATTGAATGGTTCTGTTTTGCTTTTGTGAAGCAGTTAGTTTTTTATCTGCTTGTGCTTTTAATATCATGGCAGCAATGGCAATGCTAGAGGCAATCATTACGGCATTACTTTTCATCTATTTGGATGTATTTAGAGTATTGGATTTTACTGTATGGACTAGCTAAACTTATGCGCTGAGTTAACCTTCGAGGAGAGAATAACCACAACCAGGGGTTTGCCCTCGATCCTTTAAATACTACTTGCGTAAGCGTATCAAAGTGCGAAATGCTGATGGTTTGTTTATTCCCGATGGCCTCGCCTCGAATACTTATCCAGGCATCCGAATAGTCAAACTGTTTTACCCGAATCGTATCTTGAATGATGCTGTCTTTTATGGTGGTGATAATTTTTTTTTCTAATCGAATTCCGCTATTGCTTAGCGACTGTACTCTAGATGGTTTTATATCCATCTGTTTAATTTGTTTGTACAACTCAGGGTAAAATGCTTCTAATTGTGAAAGTGATAATCGAATGACTTTATTCTGAGCCATGAGTTTATTATTCTCTGATCGGATGTGCTCTAATTGAGCATTAATTTCAGATGCTCTTAAATTATTTTCTTGGTGCGTTCGGTACAGAAATTTCCCTAATCCTATTCCAATTACTAGAAGCAATAGAACTACAATTATTGAAATAGCTCTACGAAAAAAGGTGTGTATGTTCATGGTTTTGAAGGACGTTTAGTTTGAGACCAGATGTAAGTAGAAAGAATTGTCATCAGTGCTGCAATAGCAGTAGAAGCAACACTTTCCATTGCTTTGAAAATGGAAAGCACAACCACTACCGCTAAAAAAATGGCAGCAATTAAGGTGATGATATAGCGAGTACTATTATGCACTGTATTTATAAAAAACGGTGATAATATCATCTGCTTCTAACAGGTAAGGTAGAGTGATGTACACGGTATTTTCTCCAGATGCATGACCTGTTGACATAGCGAAATCTGAATTTACAAATACCATAGGAATGGTGTCTTGCATGATTGGATTTGCCACATTGATTTGGAATTCCATATCTGGTTCTGCATTCAAACCATCGAAAGTTTCTTTAGCTTCAAAGAAAACATTTGCTTTGCCGTTAGCTGCATTCATTGCATCCTGCGCAATACTCATTGCATTATTAGCCTGGTCGAATGCATCTTGAGCGGTATCTTGAAGTGCATCAATATCTATCGCAGTGGCAATTGTAATATTATCAAGTTTTGTTTTCTGAGTTCCATCAAAAGCGTAAGTATTCGGATTGCTTTCATACGCCGTTTTCACAGCTTCTGCTGTTAGTGCATTTGCAAAAATATCTTCGTCTGCAATTTTTCTAAATGTAGAAGTAGAGCCTAATCCGTTAGTGATGGCACTCACAATGTATAATGCCCATTTACCGTCTCCATCGTTACTCACAAATACTCTATCCGTTGCTTTCAGTCCTGCCAAGGCACTTCGAGCTGCAAGGTCTGCAACCGAATAAGCATGAGTGGTTCCTGATAAAATAGAGTTCACCTCACTTTGAGAATACAAAGCTAAGTTCGCTCTAACTGCTGCTGGGTTCAGGTCAGATAAATTGTTTGCTTTTTTCACAACATCTGCATCCATTGCTTTGGCAGCAAGTGCACCAGTTAGTCCCGTTATCTGTTTAATTTTCGTCATATTTTTTAGTATTAAAATGGTATGTGTTTTAATTGTTTGATGTAAACCGTATCAGTCGTTTCTAGTGGAAATTCACCGTTCCAAAAAACTGTGGTAGCGTTTACCGTAAAGGATGTATTGTAGTCGTAAACCAAATTGTTCACCACCATAAATATTCCGTCGATATTGTTTTGGTCGATCGGTACATTAAATTGAGTTTGACCATTTGCAGTTACACTCAAAGTAGTCTTTACCCATTGTCGGTCTTCGCCAACACCGCCCGATAATTCTTGGCATGTACTGATTCTATATTTTTTCTTACCTATTCGGATTTCATCATTTACTTGATCGCCCAATAGGTTAAGTATATCTTTGATAGAGAATTCGGTCTCTTGTCCACTACGAATATTTTGAAGTATAAATGCCATGTTTATTTATCTATTTGTTTAATGAGCTTGGTGATTCCAAAAATGATTAGAGTAGGAACTACGAGGCTAGTAATTGGGAATCCGCTAGGGATTTTTTTTTAAGAATAGCGAGCAACTGCTCATATCCTTTGATGATGCTATTTTTATAGTTTACCCTGTTGTCACCATTGATTTCAGAGATGTATGCGCTTGTAGAAATGCGTGCAGCATAGGCCTTGTAATCGTTTGCTACTGCATGTGCAGATTTGTATCTATTTGCAATGAGCCTAGCAAAATCCATGAAGCTATCCTGGGCTGAATCATACACTCTGAACTTTAATTTATACTGGTTTTGCGCTTGATAGGATTTTCCTTTCCAATAAATATTCTTTGCGCCTGTTGCTGTGATTCCAAAAAAATTATTCGCTTTACCTGCAATATTGGATGTGCCATAAGCACTCTCGTGAGCTCCTTGAGCGAGTATAATTAATGGATCAATCTTATATTTTTCTCCAGCTCGCTTTGCTGCTGGATAGTATTTATCAAAATAGATTTCCTGCTTAGTCATATCTTGTTATTCTTACTTGTGAAGAGTCCACCCAACGTAGGTCTCCATCAATGGTTAAAAATTGTGTCCAGTGTTTATTGTTATTCTGTATCGTCATGATGTTTTTGCCCAGTAAAATATTACTCGGCACGAGGGACTTAAATCCGAAGGATTCATCGAGTATCGTGCTCGGTGTTTTACTGATAACCATTTCTGCATTTAGTCCTTTAAGTGAGCCGTAAAAGTCTAATGGTTTCATGAAAGCAGTAGTGTTTTTTAAAGAAGGATACTCCTTATAAAAAGGTTCGTAGTTCTTGAAAATATCTACATAAGCGGGCGTACTACTTACCCAATATTTAAAGGACTTTCCATTCATGTGTTTTAGATTATTGGGAGCCCTGTCGCCTTTAACTAAATAGCCAACTTCAATAAATTTGACATTATTTTTTTCGTCGTATTGCTGCTTACCAGTAGCATATCCGATGAATTCTTTTGCACCAGCTTTCCTGAAAATGTTATTGTTTTTTGAGGCTTCATATATTGCTCCATGCGAGGAAGCATCTGGACTTGTGCGTAGGAATACTTCCTTTTTGGTAACCACTAAGTTTCCCTTGTTTGCAAAGCGTTCACTGGCTCCACCTGTTCGGTTTACGGAACTGGTAATTAGCTGAAGTACCTTCTGATAGTCTTCTAGGCTTAGTTCTCTTTGTAAATCATCTAACAAATTATCCTGGTATAAATCTTTGTAAGCGCTTACCACTTCATCTAGTTTAGTGATCTCCTTGGCGATACTAAAAATATCCTGCTCCAATGTCCCGTCTGTTTGCTTTAGCCATGAGATACTGCTAGGGTTAATAGCAGAACGAAGTAGCATTGCCCAGCGAACGGCAGGCTTCTCATCAAGCGATGTTTGGGCCTGAGATTTCAAATACTCATTCCAAAGTTTCTTCCCGATATTATATACCAAGAAACTACCACCTGCAATGAGTACTCCAGTAATTACTTTCTGCTTATCCATGAATTAAATCATTGATTTGATTTTCATTTTTACTAATGGATTTTCAAGCTTCTTTGAAATTTTAAGAAGCTCTTCTGGGCTGAAAATTTTTGAAAAAGCAAGGAGCGCTTGCTCGGCTTGCCTTTTTTCAATGTCCGATTTTACTTGAATGGGTATGGTAATATTAGTTTGCATCGCTAGTTTGTATTTGAGTAATGTGCGTGAGTATTCTTTGGATGTTGTCTCTATCTTTTTCAAGCTCAATGAACAGCAGATAGAGCGTTCCTAGTTCTTGGTTGTTGAGCCTCTCAGAGAATTCCTTCATCATTTCGATGATGCTTTCTCGTTGATTACTTGGCTGCGATTTAATACTTGATTTTTCTTCCAGTGCAGGAGTTTCATCCGTTCCAGCTAGAAAGTTTACGGCAGAGGCTACAGGAGTACCTGTTAAGAGTTTAGCAAGCCCTGGCAAAGCCATTCCGATGATGTTCGAATAATATTCGATTTGCTTTTTTGCATCAAGTGTTGCCTGTTTGTCTTGCAATTCGAACTGTAATTCTTCGATTTCTTGTTTTGCTTTTTCAAGCTCTTCGCTCAAGGATTCTATTTTCTTTTTTCGCTCTAGTTCCGAATATTTACGCTGTACTAGCTCGTTTACTTCTAGCTCGCCAAGACCTTGAAGTCCAGAGTTTGCAGGAATTTCAATATCAGGTTGTTGGTCAATTTTATAAGAGTTACCCCAAATGAGAGCGTTCTTTTCATTGTCCCAAAACTCAATTTTTACCTTGTCGGGATTTTCCGTTTTCATGTAGGTTTTCATCACCTTATCAAAATGGATAATATGACCACGCTCAATGGAATTCATTTTCTTATTTCCCTGGTAGAACACAGCATTAAAAACCACATCTTCAAAGCCACGCTCTTTGATGTGTTTTAACATGTCCTTACAGGTTTCATTCATGTAATATTTTTTTCTAGGCTTGCTCATTATTTTGTTAAGATTTGAATGAATTCTAAGAAAACTGGTTCAAGGGGTTCGTTGGGTAACTCGATGATAAGCTGTCCTGTAAACTCGTGTAAGCTCTCTGGATTCATACCTTGCGAGACCACTAATACATTGGTATCACTAGAGATGGTTGTACCTATAGGAATAGCAGTTAAGCTCGCTAAATACCAGTGCTGATTGTAAGCTCCAATTTCCATTCTGCTTACGCCAGCCTCAAGCATTAAATGCCTTGTTTGCTGAAAAGAAATTTCTTTTCCTCGCTGAGCCAGTTGCTCTTTGATGAATTTTAATTGATCAAACATTTCGTTTTACTTTTGATTCGCACCTTAAATAAATTTTCACTTCGTAAGGAGTAAATGGAACAAGCATTGGATTTTTCCAGTCGTGATACACACCAGAAAAAAGAGTATTAGGTTCTAGTTTCACTCCAAGTGATTGATATTCCAATTTCCCTTCTACTTTTACTTGGTATTCCACCACCGAATTAAGTGCATGAATTTTTTTGTTATTAAATTCAAGTGCAATCATTCCGATATCAGAAAGATTGTTGGGATAGTTAATGCCTTTTGATACTCTTGCGATAAAGCCAGTGCATGTTTCAAAGTGAGAGGGTAATTGTTTTTCAAACTTTATTACAGAGTTGGGAGCATTTACTGCAATAGAGATGATGTGATAGTGTATCATTTTTGCTCTGATGATTTACTTAACCACAAGTACACTTTTGCCTCGTATGGGTAGGCGTTCTCCACCACGTTTGCACCATCGGTAAATCTTCCTTCTATGCTAGATCCTGCTGCTTCCAAGTGCTCCTCAAACAAAAAGAACTTTTCATTGGGGGCAACTTGGTTACCGCAGGTGAGCAAACGAATTTCATGAGCATCATCAAATACTTCTTGACCGTTTACCTTCATTCCGATCGTGCTAGAAGGTTGAAGGCGTTCATCCGCTATGGATATGTACAATCCTCGGATAACGTCGTATTGCTTGTCGGTTTCTGCTGTAAAGCGGACAATTGCACCAGGTGCATTTACAAGTACTCTGATTTGCTGAAATTTGTGTTGCTTCGTCATTTTTTGTAGTTTTGTGCTCGCTTAATTAGGCATTAACCCTCTCTAGGACTTGCTTGAGCCATAGGAAACTTGCGGCTCAGATGTTTAATTAAGCGTTTTTGTTTTTATGATTTAATCACTGTAGTGCCTCTTAAAATGGCTTTTACATACGTGTTCTCTGGAGCATTCACACCCCACTCAATATTGAATTCGATTGACTGTTGATCACGAATAATTTTCGGATTGTCCAATAAGAATAAACCTTTGAAAATGTCCTTACCTTCAGTGAAGAAGATCTCATTTGAAGTCGCAGGAATTAAGGTGGTACCATTGGCTTTGAATTCAAATTCTCCGTTACGGATATAATCTGGAATGGTATCAAAGTTTACGGATGAGGCTTCTTCGCCAGCACCAGCAACACCTGCCATTAATTGAATTCCGTACAATAAGAAAAAGTTTCCTTTTTCCAATTTTGCTGAAGACAAGTTTCCGATTCCGACAACTTTATTGTCATCATCCTTAAACATTTTAATCACCTTCGATTCACCTACACCCTTTACCACATAGTAGGCAGTATCTACCGCTTGTAAGCTTTGTGCAGCAAGGCCTGCTTGAGTTTCTTTGGGTAACATGTGAATTCTTTTTTCGAATTCTGCACGAGAACGAGAGCTACTTGCTACCGCAACTTGCTTCGTTTGAGTTTGAATCTTACGGATTAATTTTTTCTTATCCGCAGGTTTACTTACCTCTAAGGCTTCTAAGAAGTCATCTTCTGAGATTCCGCCAAGCAGATTATATTCGCTGCTTTCGATTTGTCCTAATGTAATCATGTCTATTTTTTATTAAGGGATTAAATAATTTCTATGTATGCTAGTTCTGCACCATCATCGCTGCCTTCAATCATTTGATTAGAGCTTCTATAATCATCATTGGTAGCGTTTGACACACTTGATGCGCTCGAAGTATTTAAAGCTGGTAAATCAGGGTTATATCGCTCAATAGATAAATTGATCGGCTCACGATATACATCCGTTGGATTTGCTTCACCCAGTCCGCTGAAGTCAGCCAGTCCGTTCAATAAATCCTTTTTCATAAATGTTTTCACACCCGATAATACACCCGATGCACCAACACCCGTTGCTATGAGTTTTAAGTTATTATCCTTCAACATCAGTACGCCTGCTGTACCTGCACCAACGAGTACCGCTGGTCGTACCAATGCTTTGGGATTAAATCCTGGAATGCCTGTATCTACTTTAAGTACATTGTCGATGAGCTTGCCACCAAGGGAGCCAAGAACAACACCACCTCCAAGCAGAGCAAGCTTCTTTACTTCTTCCATGACAGCTCCGCTGTTAATTTTGGAAGTAACTTTTTTTGTTTTTGCCATGTTTATTTTATTGTTTATGTAAGAGAAATTGATTTGATTTTTTGCTTACCTGGCATGTTTGTTTTGGTAAGAGATTTCTTTTTCGGTTTGTATTTTACGCCAGCAAGAGAACCACTGGATTTTGGTTTTTCTCTAGAAAATAATTTGTAGGCACCAAAGCCAACCACGCCAACTCCAATAGCTGTAGGAATAGGATTATTCTTCGCAAGGTTTATCAGTTTTCCAATAGCAGATGTTTCTTTGGTTGAGTTATCGGATGAATTATTTTGTTCTTCGCTGAGATTATTTAATATCTCTGGGTTCTTTGATATCTCCGAGGCTATAGCATTAGGATCTATATTTTCATTAGCTCCCACTAATCCCGATTTTTTTAAGATGTCAACTGTAGCAACAATGATAGGAGTAGCCGAAGCTATGGCTGCTGCCATCGTAACGGGCTCGCCAAGTCCAGCAAAATCGGATTCTTCTACAATTCCGTTTAAGTTTCCAGCTCTGCCTTTTAGGATTGCATTTTTTAAAGCATCTCGCTTGCCTTGTAATTTATCGGCAAACAAACGCTCCACTTTTGCGAGTGCATCTTTGGATTTATTCCACTGAGCTTCCGAGATGTTTTTCTTTACTGCTTGTTCTTTTGTAGCATAACCCCACTTTAATTTAGAGGCCATTTTTTGAACATCCAATTTAAGTGCAAGTAAGAAACCATTTCGGGCTGCAATTGAAACTGGATTAAATCTTATCACACCTTTCACTACCGCTTTAGCACCTTGACCGATTTTATCACCTACTTTTTGAACAGTCTTTTTTACTTTGGTAAAGAAGGATTTCAAACTGCCTAGCTCACCCAATCCCTCTAGCTCATCCTCATCATATCCGTTTATCGAATACCCATTTCGAAGGTTCAATGCTTCCTCGTTTTTAGCAAGTACAGCAAGCGCTTCATCACGTTTATCAGTGTACCAGTATGTAATGGCATAGTCTAACATTTTTAGGAATGCCTTCGGGTCGTCAACAGTTGAGATAATACTAGGGTTCTGAGCGATTGCATCTCGAGTAGTGATTAAATGCTGGTATAAATTATCAAGCTCTGAATTGCTAGGATTGCCAAGTCCTGATAATTCTGGTGCAAATACTGCATTGTGATGATCGTTTGATTCGGTGCCGTGTAAAACAGCTACTTTTATTCCATTTAAATTCATTGGAAAATCTATTTTTTCGGTGTAAGGTTTTTCGTAATTCGGTCTAGAAATTACTCCATCAATGATGTAATCACCAGTAGAGAGGTGAGCTACCACATATACATGTTGCCAGTGCATTTCCGAGTAGCGAGTAATTCGGAAACTATGAGGGATGTTTAAGTTCGTTAGTAGGCTAGAAGTAAAAATGCTCATGCAGTCGCAATCCACTCCAGTCTCTCTCTCAGCCCAGGCACGAGCTGGTCTGCGTAATTGTTCTAATCCTTTTTTATCAAGATTATACTGGATATAAGTGTAAATGAAATTCCAAATAGTTTCACAAGTTTTAGCATCAGATTTTTGCTTGAGCACTTTTGAAAGCTCTTTTGTGTCACTCAAATAAGTGCCGACTACTTTCATCATCAACTCCACTGTATCATCCACTTCACCATCTTCAATTAATACTTCATCTATAAAATTAACCTTCGGAAACAAATGATTGAACTTCGAACCATTTTGAATAGTTCTGTAACCACTAGTTATTTCAATTGGGGTGTATGTAGCCTTTTTCATTAGATGATTTTTTCAATGGGTGATACATACAATACACCATCAGCATACGTAGAGAATCTTGCTGAAAGTGGAAACTTTAATTCTTGAGCCAAACCTTTTGCGCCACCTGTTTTATATGCCTTGATAATTGCTGGAAGTTTTACGACTAATCCTGAAGCCAAAGTGCCTAAACTCATCCAACCAAGTTTTAATTCAACGGTACTTAAGTTCGTCGGTGATAAGGGAGCAATTTGTGTTTGAATATTTTGAGGGGTAGTTTGAGCGACCTGTTTATCATTTGAAAAAATGGTCACTACTGGTTGAGTGATACTCATGGTATTCCTCGTAGGATTTGAAATTGAAACTTCTGTGCGAATGGTGATTCCAGATAAATCAACCTTGTGAACTCTTGGGTTTACTAGTCTAGTTGAAATGAATTCAGAAATCTGATTCATTTTGATGAGCTTGAATATGCCGAAAATGGCAACTCCTGCGATACCGATTCCTACAGCCTTATTCATCGTCTTTTTGATTAAAGCGATTAGAAATTTTATCGAACAGGAAATCTAGTGTTCTTTTCACTGTGTAACCTACCGCAGCTGATAATGCCGCATAAAAGCATATTTGTATGATCTCCATAGGAGAATAGAAACTTTCAAAAGGTCTGGTGTCAATTGCTTTACTAACTCCACCGATTACACCTGATACTGATGCGATGAGAGAATTTTGAAAAGAGGGTGGTATTTCTGATTGCATAAAGCAAGT
>JACCDN010756129.1_pt1 | contig 12401 bp, 7 predicted proteins | sample 7441691 | NCBI WGS metagenome assembly JACCDN01 (sample SAMN15323439, study PRJNA562643) | freshwater metagenome | isolation source: river surface water | place: USA:Blue River Watershed | collected 2017-08-16 | reverse complement strand
CAGCGACCTGAACCCTGGATTGGAAATATTGAAACAGCCAGAGTGCTATTTCTTTCATCCAATCCAGGCTTGAGTGATGATCCAAATATCTCAGAACGTGAAGATTTTCCAACATATAAAATGAATGAACAAGAAGCGGGGAACTTCTTTGTAAATCGCTTTAACCAAAAGAACATTCCCGTTCATGCAACTTTTAATCATCCGACGGAACCAAACTTCTTAGTCCGATGCGTCGATGGAAACTATCGAAGTGGAATGAAGCAGCAGAAGCGCCCCCAGGCCACCTGGCAAGGAATTCACAACCATGCGATGGCGATTTTGGGAGATAAATGTGATCCGCATAAGGATTACGCCCTTACTGAAATCGTTCACTGTAAAAGCAAGATGGCAGAAGGGGTCGAGGAAGCTAGTTCATATTGTGTGGACCAGTGGCTCCTGCCAATCTTGGAACTTTCACAAGCCGAGATTGTTTTTGTCATGGGGTCTAAAGTTCGTGACTTCTTCGCAATTCCACTTCTTAAGTTCTCAGAAGACTTTGGTAGTGACAAGAACAAGGTATACAAAAACCTGAATCAGCGAGAAAGAGCGCAACGCGACATTCAACTCTCTGATTTCGGTGGAAAGAAACGTTTATATGTTTATTGCTTCCATCCAACACATGCGATTTCTCCGAACACCATTGAGGCGATGTTCGGTGCTCAGCTGCTCACATGGCTCCAGAAATTAGCTACGGGCCAAAACCAGATTCCTCAATCAGCAGAGGAACTCACCAACCAAATTAACACCTATACAAACTAAGGAGAACACCGCAAAAACAACATACCTAATACACACAGAGCATTACGCAAACTGGGTCTTTGATCCATCCCACCCAACTCAGGGAAGACGCTTCATCAACGCCCGCAACCTATTCACAGAATCAATGCAAGCGGCAGGCTATGAAGTAGTGGAAATACAACCTCGCATGGCAACAAGAGCAGAACTCGAGAGAGTGCACTCATCTCAATACTTAGATGAGGTCCTCAATGAACACAGAACAAGTCAATGGTCAGGGCCTCGTCCTGATCTTGCAGAGCTCGCTGCCATATTCGCAGGTGGGACGCTACTTACTCTTGACCTTCTAATTCAAGGAATTGCTAAAACAGCAATCCATTTTCCTGGTGCAAAGCATCATGCCCAGTATGACCACTCATCTGGGTTTTGCGTATTCGCTGACTTCGCACTCGCAGCTGATATTGCGACCAAGGACCATGGCAAAAGAGTCGCCATCTTAGATATTGATGCTCACCACGGTGATGGCACAGAGAATTTAACGGCTGATAACCCACAAGTTCTTACCTTTTCAATCCACGAGAAGGGAATCTTTCCGGGTACAGGCAACGCGGATAATGCTGAAAGAAATGTCTTCAACATCCCGCTAACTATAGAAACTGGAAAAGGAGATTTGGCACTTCAAAGTGGTATTACCCAATTTCTAGAATTGTCACAATCTTTTGAGCCTGACCTCATTTTCATTGCCTGTGGTGCAGATGCACACTCAGAAGATCCGCTCTCTTCGCTTGAGTACTCAGTCAGTGGCTACGGGGCTGCTGCCGAGCAAATTAGAAATGTATATCCCAATCTGCCAATCCTTATGGGAGGAGCTGGGGGATACCTACCAGACACAAGAACTCCAGAAGTCTGGGCTTCATTCGCAAAATTAATTTCACAAACCAAAGGAGAATAACTATGTGGCTATTTACAAATACAGGCTTTGTCAGCGCAGTCAGCAATGGTAAGGATCTCATGGTCCGCGCCAGGGATCGGGAATCACTCGAGCCAATCGCCGATTCCGCACGTACCGAGATCATCTCGACTCCTCAAAACGATTACCCCTACAGAGTCATCGTCTCTCACGAGCTCTTTGCCAATTGGGTAGCCCACATGGCGCGAGGAATCACCTATAAAAACTTCAAGTCAGAGGTTGCCGCAACCCGGGGGTATGAGTTCGCGCACCCTCTCATGAAAGTTTGGTCAGCCATGCATGAAGTAGAAGATGAAGGTGCCAGGTGAGGAAGATTCGATGGAAGACTATAAATTCTTTGCAATCACTAACTGGATTCCTAGGCGAATGGATATTCTTGCATTATGACGGAGAAACTTCCCTATTGGGAACATCCTCAATACGACCCCTGGGAAGACCCAGCTTCAGGAATCGTACAATTTGAAATATTGGCTCCGATAACGGAAGAGTTGCCGTACGCCGTTATTAGTGAATGCACATGTTTTGTTCTACCCGAACAACATGAACCTGATTTTGTGGAATATAAATTTGGGAAAGAATTTTCTGAGAATTTTCCTTCAGTATGCCCGACTCGAAATTATAGTGATCCAGGAGATTTAATTCTGCATTTTAGAGAGTCTAATAACACCCATGAATTTAGCGTATCAATTCGACGAGTGCGTGAAGGTTTCTATTTGCTCAGTTACGAGTTACATTCGCTAGAACCACCTTATGATTCCGGAGAAGAGGCAGCATGGGAAGGAGGAAATGTTGACATTAAATTGGAAGAATTATCGGAGTCTGAAAAGCTTGAGCTTGAAGTTCGTCTGCAAAATGAAATAGAGGAACTCGTCCAAGAGGATTCTAAGTATGAACCTTATCCACCATCTCCGCCTTGTCGCGATGCAATTTTAATCAAAACAAATGCAAAAGATTTTTCAAATTCACTTTACGAGTTTCTGAAATTAAATTTTGAAAATCTGACTAAAATTCTTTCTATTGTTAGCATCAATGGCGAAATTCCTGATCAAATAAAGTTTAGAGACTGGGTTGAATTCAACATTCAAAAGGAGCTTGATTTTGATTTTTTTGCGGGATTAAATAGCTGTTTCCAGAAGCAGAATTAAGAAAGTGTCGCCTTGGCTCAAGCGAATTTTGCTCAGCTTAAAATTCAAAATAGTTTTACGAATGGTCGTAGTTCACTTGAGTTAATCGCACGGTTCTCTCGTTCGGCGAGGGCAACCAGATCAAAAGCTGCGCTGACATCTTCTTTGACAATGACGAGTTCAGGTAGGTTGTCTAGGACCTCTTTAGGATAAGAGTGTTCAACCCAATTTCCTTTGACCCTTAAAAAAATCGCCGTTTCGGATTCGATGAAAATCAATTCGATGAACCTAATGCCGTTTGGTGGAAAGTAGAAGTAAAAACCTGGCATTAAATTGTCTCTTGAATGGGGTAGACGCATTTCTTAACCTATCTAGGAGGCCTTCAGTTTAGGCCAGTACTCAAATATTCTGTATGGATTTACTCAATCTTTTGAGCTATCGTATGAGAAATTTTGGGAGGTTCTATGTCAGGCAGAGTTGCTTTACCGGATCTTGCAATTCCTACTCAGGTTAATTCAGCTGGCTGCGGGCTGATTAATGTCTTTGCTTCAGATTTATTTGATTTCATCGATAAAGGTCTAAAAAAGTCTAAGGGCCCACATTGGCTCACTGAGATGCAAGTGCAGAACGTTGGTGCGGACCTTAACTATAAAGATCCTTCGGTCTTACTCAAAGAGCTAGCCCATAAAGGAGGTTCACCACTCAGGGCACCAGTTACAGCCTTAGTTCCGCAAGCAAACTGGAAGGACTTCTACAAACGACTTGAAGATTTATTGGGCGAAAGGCACTTATGGGTGCACAACTCGATTAACGCCGATGCAGAACAACTCAAGTCGTTGGTTGTGCTTGTTAGCAAGGTTTCCTGGACTCTAGAACTAGCCGTAGTTCAGGAGTGCCAGGAACTTTTGGATCACATCACCCCTGACGAAACTGAGGTTGCGGTTGAGGCGCCGGAACCAGAAGTGGCAGCGTCAGAGATTGCTGCCGAGCTCGGGCGTTTTACGAGCGATGATGAAACACCTGTGGGAACTCCATTGGCAGGTCCGTTTATTTCGCATTCATACACCCTCCATATGAATGGAAGCGTCAGAGATCGAGCGAATGATGAGCTTCTTGGGGAATTGATTCCAGATGGTGACACCTTGGGGGCTCTTTTGATTGCCCGAAAGCCCAGCGGAGGTCGTTTACGCGTGACCGCCGCTGGGGAAGTAGCCGCCTATTTCGGCGACTCTTGGGGGTTTTTGGCCAAAGTTACGCCTGAAACTTGGTTTCCAGGACATTTAAGCTGACTAAACCAAAATTAGGTTAACAAAATGCTTATTAATATCTTGACAAGAATTTAAGAAGTTATTACTCTTAGTAACATCTTAACTACGAGGAGTAACTAATGACCGCAGATCTTCTTCAAGGCAAGGTATTAACCGGCTATCACCGCGAAGACACCTTCATAGCCACCCGTAAGTACATGGGTGGGAGGCCCGTCTTTCACCTGGACATGTGCATTGCCCAGCTCACTGCGGGAGTAGATGCCCCACCTGTCGGAGTGGCACAGGAAGATAATCGAATCGTCAAAGAAAATCGTGGTCGTCTTTTTCGCGATTATGTTAATTCAAATAAGGAATGGGCGAGCCCAAGTCTTTTATTGTGGTGTCCAATCGGAATTTTGGATTTTGACGCTTTGCCGCAGATCAACGATCTAGTGCGGGACCCATCCGTCGTACTGGGAGTGCTATCGGTACCAAGAAATTCACGCCAAAGTATCAAAATCCTTGACGGACAACACAGAATTCTTGGATTCCATATGTGGATGGATCAGCTCAATAAAGAACTGCAGTCATCCAAGTTGAACTTATCCGAGGCAATGAAGGCGGGTCAGCCCAAGGTAATTGAATTGGCCAAGGAAAGAGTCGCTAAGGCCGAAGAAAACATGGAGCGGAGTATCAAGGAATCAATCGGTATCGATATCTTGATTTGCTCATCAGCAAAAGAAGCACGTCAGATATTTGCTGATATTGCAAACAATGCCCAAGGAATGGTTAAAGCACTAGCTATCGGATTCGATCAATCAAAACTTGTCAATCGTGTTACAAGTATTGTGGCCTCAGATTTCCCTCACCCATTGCTCGATGGCAAAGTTGATTTCAATAAAGACAGAATTGCGGGAGATAGTGAGATGCTAATTTCAGCAAAGACTTTGGCAGATTCTATTCGCGCATTGACAGTTGGCATTACTGGGCGAATCAGCCGAGTCCAGGAATTAGGCGATTTGGACGAAGACGTTACTCAGCGTGCCAAGAAGTTCTTAGATTCTATGCACAAGGCGTTTGCCGATGATTTTGCAAAGACTCCTCAAGATTTCCGCAAAACTAGCTTGTTGAGCAGTGGAACCATGTTCCGCGTTCTTGCTGGAGTCTGGTTTGAGTTAACGAGCTCAACCAACGCTCAAGGAAAATCAATCAAACCAAGAATGAGCGTAGAAGATGCCACGAATTTCTTCAAGAAACTTGCCCCACAGATGCAAATACCAATCAAGCCAGGCAATAAGTGGCTATCAACTGGAGTCTTCCCAAGTCCGGCTGCTGGAGCTGTTGTCACTGCGCCAGGCTCTCGTAATCAGGAACTGAAGAAGCTCACGTTAGAGATCACTAACTGGGCCCTCGATCCAAAGTCATTCCCATTTAACTAAACCCACAGAATTTCGCAAAGGACCAAGGAAATAAATATATGACTATTCCAAAGATTATTGATAACGAACGTTTTAGACTTCTTGATGTCCTAAAGGATGTATCTGGTGATTTCAAAGACTTATCAATCGCAACAGGTTACTGGGATCTCAAGGCGATGCTTGCACTGGAGGAGGAACTTGAAAAATTCGACAAGGTCAGAATCCTCATTGGGCGTGAGCCGCAGATTCCGCGCGCTCAAGTTGAGGTGCCAGAGCAGGATTTCCCTGCCCATGATATTGAGATTGACTTACAAAATCTTGCGCCTGAGTCAGAGCTACGCCAAATAGCACTGAAGACAAAAGAATGGCTATTGAGCGGAAAGCTCGAAGTACGTGTTTACCGTCGTACATTCCTTCATGCAAAGACCTATATTTTTGGAAACTTTCAGTCTCAAAAGGCTTACGGATTAATTGGATCATCGAACTTCACACTGAATGGGCTAACTACCAACACAGAATTGAATGAACTTGAATCGGACGAACGAGTAGTTTTATTCCAACCGCAGACACCTGATCAGCAGGCAAGCCACCTATCTTGGTTCGAATCGAAGTGGAACGACGAACTAACTGAACCCTGGAACGAAAAACTAATCTCTATAGTTCAAGATTCACCTCTAGGAGATTTATTCTTCAGCCCCTACGAGACCTATATCAAGACTCTGCACAATTTGTATCAAGAGGAACTCCTTGATGAAGTGGAGTTTGAAAAGAAGTCTGAAAAAGGTAAAACTCTCTTTGACTTCCAGCAAAAGAATATAAATGCTCTAGCCAGAAGATTGAATAAGTACGGAGTCGCCATGCTTTCGGACTCGGTAGGTTTGGGAAAAACTTCGACTTCTATTGGAGTTATCAAGCGGTACCTCAACGACCCTGAAGGGAAAAAAAGAGTTGAGATTATTTGTCCGAAGTCAATTGTCAGCCAATGGGAGAAGGAGCTCACCGAAGAGGGAGTTTTAGGTTACCGACCTATCACATTGCAGAATAGCGCCGAAATTGAACGCAAACAGGAACTTGATGCAATTGCTTCAGTTTCTCTATTCGTAATCGATGAGTCGCACAATCTACGTCACTCAGGGGGAGTGAGATTTCAACAGCTCCTTGACTGGATTCGAAGTAATCCAAAGGCTCACGTCCTGCTTGTAACTGCTACCCCAATCAATAACAGCCTAATGGATATTACAACCCAGATCCTTCTTGGAGCAGCTGGCAATTCTGAAATCATGAAGGTAACAACAATCGATGAAAATGGGCAGACAATTCAAATCACGTTCCATCAGGCTGTTGAAAATCTCATGAAGAAGATTAACCAAGATTTAAAGCGTGATAACAAGATCGATTTTAAGTACGTTCGTCGACAGATGACTCCGATAATTCGAGCATTTGTAGTCAGACGAACCAGGCAGGGAATTCAAAAAGAGTATGGATCACTAATTATTGACGGTATGCCTACAACTTTTCCTGTAGTAAAGCCTTATGTCAATGATTATGAGTTCACGGCCGAAAGCTGTGACAAAGTTTCAAAAGTTCTCAGCAAGACTCTTCCACTCGGTTTAATCTATTCAATTGACCCAGAGGCGCTTGCAGAGGCAGCAAAAATGTTCAAGCATCCTATTCGCCAACTCGACAAAATGCATCAATTGAACGAGAAGAATGTGGCGCAACAGTCAGCTATGTTCTATGTCTTCCAACTGATTCTTATGCTGGGATTTCTTCCATACAGATGGCGGCTTTACCAAACGAAGTTTTATGGAAAAACCAAGAGTCAGATTCGTGAGTTGGGACTACCGGCAGACGAGAGCAAGAGCCTGCTCCAGCAGGTCGGGATTTTCGGAATCCTAAGAACAATATTCTTAAAACGAATGGAATCATCTGTTAGCGCTCTTGAAACTTCACTCGAAACTTACTCAAAGAAATTGGACTTCTTTGCAAAAGGCCTAAGCGAAGGCAAAATCGTGTCCATAACTGATTTTGCGGCTTTAGAGGCTAGTTGGGATGACGATGATGAGGATTACTCTGCAACTGAATTAGAAGCACGAGAAGTCGCAACTTTTAATTCCAAGGACTTTGCAAGTAAAGAGCTGCTAGAAGATGTGGCTGTCGAGAAAGAGCTAATACGTGTAATTAGTGAACAACTAAAAATTCTCAAGAAGGACGATTCTAAGATTCGAAAGCTTTCTGAAATTCTCAAGGATATTGAATCCAAAGCGGCTGGCAGCAAGGTCCTTATCTTCTCTTATTTCTCTGACACGGTTACCTACCTACAGGAGCATCTTGCTAGTCTGAATCCGAATATCACGAAGGAAAACATAGGTTTTGTGTCTTCAAACAATGGATCAGATTCGGAGAAGCTAGCATCCCGGTTCTCTCCAGTATCAAAGCGTTACACCCTGAAAAGTGATGAGAAAGAACTTCAATATCTGGTCGCAACAGATGTTCTTTCCGAAGGCCAGAATCTGCAAGATGCGGGAATTTTGATCAACTATGATCTTCATTGGAACCCGGTGCGCATGATTCAAAGAAACGGCCGCGTGAATCGCCTAGGTACGAAGCACAAATCTGTGAGCATCCACAATATGCGCCCAGAGAGAAAGTTGGATTCTTATCTGAATCTGGTTCAACGCCTTCAAGGGAAAATTGACATGATTCGAAACACCATTGGAACCGATACTCCTGTTTTGGATGAACCGGAAAATGCTATTGAGTATGGTGATGCAATCAAAGACATCTATGACTCAGATGAGCAGAAGCGCATTAAGGCTTTAGAAGATGCGGAAAAGGCTGCTGACTTCCTCCTCGCTGAAGATAACTACGTCCTTGATCTACTGGAGTTTCATAAGAATCACAGCGAGAATCTTGTTTACAGGGATCAGATTTATTCAATTCCTAACGGAAAGTGGGCTTTACTTCCACAAGCAGAGAATAAGCACTCTGCTCCCGAGAAACTCTTTGGCCTTGTCGAGCTGAAACTTCAGCCTACGGGGGTGGCACACCAATTCGTATCAGTAGACGAATCAGATATGTCAATTAAAGCTCTGTCGAGTCTTCAAGCACTAGAGTGGTTGAAGACTAATCCTGATGATAATCAACGTAAGGTTGATAATATCGAAAAGAATCGAGTTGCCATCAGTGAATTAATCTCATCAAGCGCCAAGGTTTATCAGCATAAAGCGGCAACAGGAGCGCCAATTGGCCAGGAAAGGGATGTATTGCGCTTACTTCACGATTTGCAGTTCAGTTCAGAGGTTATAAATGCGGTCAGATTTGCCTTTAAAACCAATGACTTGTACTACCGTAAAGAGGTTGACTCTCTTAAACGAAAAATCATGGCTGCGAAAAGAACCGGAGCCCAATACAGCGTGTTTCTTGAAGAACTGATAGCTGTTGCAGAGAAGATTGAGTCTGGAAAAGATCTCAAGGTTGAAACCTCAGTAATCTCAGCAACAACCTGTTTGATCTACGCAAAGGGGGAGTAGTGAGTAACTTCAATGAAGTTCGTGCACGCACTAAGGAAATTGAAGTAAATCCCTCGCTTGACGGTTGCAAAAGGTTAATCCTCTCAGTCATTAAGCTCCTGGATTCCAGCATAGATTCAGAAAATCTAGAACTATTTGAATTGTTCACAGACGACGGTCGTAAACTTGCTGCAAATGCTTCTTGGTTTATCAGTGACACAAAGGTGAAGGACCGCAAGGCTACCTATCAGATCTTTCAAGACAACAAGTTGAATATCGATTTCAAGTTGTTCGGCGTCCAGAATACCAGCAAGAGAGTTATTTCATGGTCGCAGGCGCTGACACCAAATTTCGAAGATGAGCCATTTTATGAGGATTTGCGAATCGGTATAGATTTCATCGTACCAAGTTCATTTGATCGAGTGCTTGTAGCATTAAGCAGTAATTATGTCGTTAGAATCCTTGAGCTACACGGTGAGCTAACGGCAACTTTTGAAGAAATTTTTGCCAAGTGGGAATCAATCGATGACTTCTCGAACAAGAGATACACGCATACCTTATTGTGGGAGAGTTTTGATCTTCACCCAATTAATAAGAAGTTCTATGAAGGCATTGCGGAAAGATTTGTAGCATTGCGTCAACATCTAACTGAGCACAAAATTCTCAATGATGAACATGCGTCGCAATTTGCAAACCGCCTAATAGGAAGATTGGTTTTTTGCTGGTTTTTAAGGAAGAAAGATTTCATTGATAAAAGCCAAAATTATTTTTCCTCAACAAACTATTCGGATGACACCACGTACTATCGAGAGAAACTCGAAGTACTTTTTTTCGACGTACTTAGTAAGCCCATACCAGAAAGAAATAGTGAGGACGTTTACACGCCCTATCTCAATGGAGGACTTTTTGAAGAGAGACTGAATGACTTGGTTCAAAATCAGAATCTCAGATTCCCTACGAACTATTTTGATGATTTTTATGCTTTTCTTGACTCTTACAATTTTACGACTGATGAGAGTACTAGTCAATTTCAGCAAGTAGCGATCGATCCAGAAATGCTTGGACGAATTTTTGAAAACTTGCTTGCAGAAATCTCTGACGAGGCAGGCGAGCAAGCGCGGAAGGCCAAGGGGGCTTTTTACACTCCACGAGAAATTGTCGATTTCATGTGCCGAGAATCGTTAAAAGACTATTTGGAATCGTCATTGCCTACGGATGCTAACTTGGGACAGAGATTGTCTCAGTTGATTGATGGTAGTGACCGGGAATTTCAAGACCAAGATCATAACTGGCGCAGGGATTGGAAACCTTACAAAGATAAGCTGATCACAGCCCTGAACAAGCTAAGAGTTCTGGATCCAGCATGTGGGTCTGGTGCTTTTCCCATGGGAATGTTGCAACTGTTATTGAGAGTTTACGATCGGCTCGATCCGGCGTTAGGGAAAGACTTCCAAAAAATGAAATTGCAGATAATCAGCAATAATCTTTTTGGTGTCGATATAGAACCAATGGCTGTGGAGATCTCAAGACTGAGGGCATGGCTATCTCTCGTTGTCGATTTAGAACCCAATGCTAAAGATGTGAAACCTCTTCCGAACTTGGATTTTCGGTTCTTGTGTGCGGATTCTTTGATTCCCCTTGATTCAAATGGAGCTCTGATGTTCGGGGAAGATCCCGAAATGGGAGTAAAACTTGAGATGATCAGAAAGCAGTATTTCAGCACTGAAAATCTTGCAAAGAAGAAGAAGCATCGAACCGCATACCAAGCATTGATAAGTGGCGAGGTCTCTCTCTTTGGAGAATCAAAACGAACTTCTCAGTTAAAGTCATATCAACCGTTTGAAACTTCAGCAACTTCATCCTTTTTTGATCCAAACCATATGTTTGGCTGTCAGGATTTCCAGATAGTGATTGGAAATCCTCCGTACAAGGTCTTGACGGGAGCAGATTCTCGAGAAGTGCTTAAAAATTTAAGAAGTATAGACTCTTACAAATACGCTCTAGGTGGACAACTAAATTTATACAGACACTTCATTGAGCGTTCCGTTCAGTTGCTTGCCAACAATGGCGTGCTTAGTTTCATTGTTCCAAGCACTTTGATCGCGGATAAAAATACCAGTGGTATTCGCCGCATGTTTCGAGAAAAAGGCTCATTGAAATTCTTGATTGAGTTCCCCGAGAAGGAGAAAGTATTCGAATCCGTTACGCAAGCGACGACAGTATTTCTTTTCGAAAAATCTTTTGAGCACAAAGAGTTCAAAATAGCGATAGGTCTGAATTCGGCTAACTTGCCGCCTTTGAACTCCGTAACCCTTGATTGGGAGGGGATCGAAGCCCTATTTGGTAAAGATTTAACTCTGCCCATGATCAAATCCCCACTTGAGTTAGATTTAATTAAGAAAATCAAGAGTGGATCTTTTTTACTGTCTGATATTACAAATTGTCGAGTGGGGGAGATGGATCAAACTTTTAAAAGAGATCAAATATTTAGCACTGAAACGAAGAATTTATTTGTTCGAGGTGAACATGTGTCTAGTTATTTTGTAGATTTGACGACCAAAAATACGGATCGGCGGTGGTTCGATTTAAAGGAGCCATCGTCACCGTCTGAAAGCGAGAGACTGGCATGTCAGGGAGTTTCTAATATGGGATTACGTCGACGTGTTATGGTCGCTAAAATTCCCAAGGGAGTGATTCTTGGTAATTCGCTCAATTACATGGAAATTCCGAAAAACTACAATGGAGATGTTCTATTAGCTTTATTGAATTCCTCCTTACTGAATTGGTTCTTTCGAAAGCAAAGTACAAACAACAATGTGAATGTTTACGAACTCAATGCTCTGCCAATAAAGCAGATTGACAAAAAATTTGAAAATTCTATTTTGAATATCCTCAAATTAATTGAAAATGTCACAGCCGGGGAAGATTACAAACGTGACACTTCAGAAAAGAGTTTACTTGAACCACTTATGGCAAAGATCGATCAAATAATTTATACAGCTTATGAATTAAATGAGAAAGAGATTGCTCTGGTCGAAGATTTTTGATGCTTAGAGGGTAGCTCGTCGAGTCATCACATGGTCTGGGATCGACGCACTAGTTACTTGAAGAAGCTTTCAGCCTTATTTCTTGACAATCCCCACCACATAAGCCACCCCAAAGCCAAAGCCAATTGCTGCATATAGATATGTGAACCAGGTGAGCTCTGCTGGGATCATCAGAGTGAGGGCTCCTAGTGCTGTGGCGCTGATACACATCACCTTTGCCACATTTCCAACTCGGGCATCACTGCTCTGGGCTGCGTTGTTCCACATATTTCCGGCTAGGGCAAAGACTGTTATGCCGATCATGCGCAT
>JACCDN010137529.1_pt1 | contig 12401 bp, 10 predicted proteins | sample 7441691 | NCBI WGS metagenome assembly JACCDN01 (sample SAMN15323439, study PRJNA562643) | freshwater metagenome | isolation source: river surface water | place: USA:Blue River Watershed | collected 2017-08-16 | reverse complement strand
GATCCTGGGTCGGGGAGGGCAGCAGGTCGCCGGCGAGCTGCTCGGTCAGGAACTGGTCGTAAGGCTTGTTCTCGTTGAAGGCCTTGAGCACCCAGTCGCGCCAGGGCCAGGCGAACATCGCCTTATCACCCGTGTAGCCCCAGGTGTCGGCGTAGCGGGAAAGATCGAGCCAGCCGACCGCCAGATGTTCGCCGAAGCGAGGCGAAGCCAGCATCGCGTCGACGCGCTTCTCATAGGCGTCGGTGGACGTATCGGCCAGGAAAGCCGCGACCTCGTCCGTGGTGGGCGGCAGGCCCGTCAGCGCGAAAGAAGCACGGCGGAGCAGGGTGGTGCGGTCGGCGGCGGGGGATGTCTTCAGGCCGAACTTGGCGGCCTGCGCTGCGATGAAGGCGTCGAGAGGGTCCTTCACCCAAACTGTATCCGACACCTGGGGGGCAGGGGTGGCACGCGGGCTCACGAAAGCCCAGTGGGGATCATACTTCGCGCCCTGTTGGATCCAGCGGGTCAAGATGTCCTTCTCGCCGCGAGTCAGCGGACGGTGAAGCTCCGGCGGCGGCATGATCTCCTCCGGGTCATCCGTACGCATGCGGTGAACCATCGCGCTCTTTTCGATGTCACCTGGCACGATCGCACGTTCGCCGCTCTTGAGTTCCTTGGTCGCACCGGCGAACTCATCAAGACGAAGCCCGGCCTTGCGCCCCTTGTCGGCGTCGGGACCGTGGCAACCATAGCAGCGATCGGACAAGATGGGCCGGACGTCGCGGTTGAAGTCCACCGCATCGTCGGCTGCCACTGCCAGGGCGCTGGTCAGGACGCAGGAAAGGATAAGCGCCGAAGCATGCATGGGGATGAGACACACAACGTCGTAGGCCAGTTCCTGTCCAACCGTGATTGGTCCGGAATCCCCTCATTCCTATGTCCTAATCCACCCGCCCAATTTTTTGGGTGCTTCATCTTCCTTCATTTGCTCGCTCGCACTCTTTCGGTCGTATGCGAGTGGGAAGCGGAGGCCTTCGGGATGGCTTTCCGGCGCACGCCAGTCATTAATGACCGATTCACTCATATATGTCATTAAAGAAGGTTTTCAGTCATTTAGTCTTGCGGAAACATGAGGTTTTCATCAAAAAAACGACCATGGCGACCAAACTCTTCGGTACGGACGGCATCCGCGGACGGGCTAACGAATATCCGATCACGCCGGAAATCGCACTGCGCATCGGCCAAGCGATCTCGCGCGTTCTTCGTTCCAGCGGCGCCAATCATAACCGCGTCATCATCGGCAAGGACACGCGTATCTCGGGTTACATGCTGGAGACCGCGCTGACGAGCGGACTGGTTTCGAGCGGCATGGATGTCTTCCTGGTCGGCCCTATGCCGACGCCGGCCGTCGCGCACCTCACCCAGTCGATGGGCTGCGGCGCGGGCATCATGCTGACGGCTTCGCATAATCCATACGAAGACAACGGACTCAAGATCTTCGGACCTGACGGTTTCAAGCTGTCGGACGACCTTGAAGCGCTCGTGGAGCAGGAAGTCCTTTATGACGTGAAGGCGAACGGCGTCACCGGAGACAAGATCGGCAAGGCTTACCGCATCGACGATGCCCGCGGCCGCTACATCGAATTCGTCAAGCAGAGCCTGGGCGGCGCGGGTCTCGACGGCATGAAGGTCGTCGTGGATTGCGGCCATGGCGCCGGCTACCTGCTGGCTCCGCTGATCTTCAAGGAACTGGGCGCCAAGGTCGTGAAGCTCGGCGTGGAGCCCGACGGCATCAACATCAACGCCGGGGTCGGCGCGCTGTATCCCGAGTTCGCGGGCAAGGTGGTGAAGGAGCAGGGCGCCGATGTCGGCATCTCCCTCGACGGCGACGCCGACCGCGTAATCTTCAGCGACGCTTCCGGAGCCAGCATCTCCGGAGACCGCATCCTCGCGCTCTGCGCGCTGGCCTTGAAGGAAGAAGGCAAGCTCCGCGGCAACACGATGGTCTGCACGGTCATGTCGAACCTCGGCCTGCATGAAGCCATGCGCAAGGCCGGCATCGGCGTCGTGACCACGGCCGTGAGCGACCGCCACGTCATCGAAGCCCTGCGCAAGGGGGATTATTCTTTCGGCGGCGAGAACTCCGGCCACCTCATCTTCTCCGATTACGCCTCGACCGGCGACGGCATCCTGAGCGCCCTGCAGGTCCTGCGCTTCATGCGCAAGAAGGGCGCCACCTTGGCCGATCTGGCCGCCGTGATGCGCGAGTATCCTCAGTCGCTCGTCAACCTGAAGGTCCGCGCACGCGTCCCGCTTGGTCAGCTCACGTTGCTGCAGGAGGAGATCCGCAAGGCGGATGCGGCCTTCGGCAAGGCAGGCCGTCACCTGATCCGTTACTCCGGCACCGAGAACAAGCTCCGCATCCTCGTGGAGCACCAGGATCAGGGCGAAGTCGACCGCTGGTCGCTCGCGTTCAAGGCCGCCGTGGAAGCGGATTTCGCCGCCCTCTAAGATGACCACTTTCCGCCTGACCGATGCCGGGGAGACTCCGGGATGCCATCCGCTCACGTCGACCCGTGCGCTCGGAGATTTTCCCATCGCCAACCTCGCGCTGCGTCGTCACCAGGCGGCAGCCCTCCTGGCTCTTGGTCTCGTCGAGTCCACGGGCGCAATGGCCGACCTGACCGTCCATGCCGCCGCCTGGTTTTCGCCCGCGGAACTGGCCACCTTCGTCGCGGACTCCTCATACGCCACGCTGACGACCGCGGAGGGCATCATCCTGCTGTCCCGCGGATCTCAGGGTCGCGACCTCCGCGCCAGCCAGTCTTTCGCCATCACCTACGCTTGGGACCTGCTGCGGGCTAATGCCGAAGCCATGACCTATCGGAAGAACTACGTCCAGGAGTCGGGCGCCCATGCATCGCTCTACGTCGACGGCCGTCTGCAGGTCGGGAAGGGTACCAAGATCCTCCCTGGGGTCGTCATCGAGGGCGACGTCATCATCGGCGAAAACTGCAAGGTCGGCCCCAATTGCTACATCCGCGGTTCGACCGCCATCGGTGATAAGTGTCACGTCGGCCAGGCCGTCGAGATCAAGAACTCGATCCTGCTTTCCGGCACGAACGTCGGGCACCTTTCCTATCTCGGTGATTCGATCCTCGGCGAGAAGGTCAACTTCGGCGCTGGCACCATCACGTCCAACCTTCGTCATGACGGAGGCACCCATCGCAGTCCGGTCGCCGGCAGCATGATCGATACAGGCCGACGCAAGCTTGGGGCCATCGTGGGAGACGGCGTGCATACCGGCATCCATACGTCCCTCTATCCGGGGCGTAAGCTCTGGCCCAAGACTTCGACGCTTCCTGGCGCCATCGTCGACAAGGACATCCTTTCCTGAACATGTGCGGCATCGTCGGCTATGTCGGTCGTTCCGCGGCCACCCCCGTCCTCCTGGGCGGCCTTCGTCGTCTTGAATATCGTGGCTACGACTCCGCCGGAGTGACCTTGCAGTCTTCCGAGGGGCTCCTGACGCTGCGTGCCGTGGGCAAGGTCGCCCGGCTGGCCGACAAGGTGAGGGCCGAGTGGTCCGACGCCCGACAGGCCTCGTGCGTCGTCGGCATCGCCCATACGCGCTGGGCGACGCACGGCGCGCCGACCGAAGCCAACGCCCATCCGCATGCCGATGCCGGCGGCCGCATCCGTCTGGTGCATAACGGCATCATCGAGAACTACCGGGCCCTCCGCGCGAAGCTGGAGGCCAAAGGCCACGTCTTCACCTCCGAGACCGACACCGAAGCCGTCGCCCGTCTCGTCGGCGAATACAACAAAGGCGACCTCCGCAAGGCCGTCATCAGCGCGCTCCGTCAGGTTGAGGGCGCGTACGGCATCGCGGTCGTCTCGGCCGACGAGCCAGGTCGCATCGTCGTCGCGCGCAAGGGCAGCCCCTTGGTGATCGGCGTCGGTGAAGGCGAGTGTCTCATCGCCTCCGATCCTTCGGCGCTGATCTCGCACACCCGCCGCGTCATCTATCTCGACGACGGTGACGTCGCCCTGGTCACGGCTGATTCCGTCGACATCACGGACCTGGACCATGCGCCCATGGACCGTGACGTGGCCCGGCTCGAATTCGAGGTCAGCGCGGTCGAGAAGGGCGGCTTCGAACATTTCATGCTCAAGGAGATCCACGAGCAGCCCGAGTCAGTCCGGAACGCGCTGCGCGGACGTCTGGACCTCCTGAACGGCACGGCCGTGCTTTCAGGCATGGGCGCGACCGCCCGCGAGCTCCTCGACCTCCAGCGCATCGTGATGGTCGGCTGCGGGACCTCCTTGCACGCCGGCATGGTCGGCGACTTCGCTTTCGAGGAACTCGCCGCCCTGCAGGCCGAGGTGCAGCCCGCCGCTGAGTTCCGTTACCGCAATCCGCTGGTGGACGGCCGCGACCTGGTCGTCGCCATTTCCCAATCGGGCGAAACCGCCGACACCTTGGCCGCCGTCCGCGAAGCCAAGGACAAGGGCGCCATGATCATGGGCCTCGTCAACGTGGTCGGCTCGACCATCGCCCGCGAAGCGGGGCGGGGCGTCTACCTGCATGCCGGCCCGGAGATCTCCGTCGCCTCGACCAAGGCCTTCACCGGGCAGGTCGCCGTGCTCCTCCTGATGGCCTTGAAGCTCAGCCGGGGACGACGCCTGTCCCGCGAGCGGGGGCTCGCCTTGGCCGCCGAGATCGCTCGCCTGCCTGAACTCATCGAAGCCGTCCTGCGCCAGGATGCCGCCATCGCCAAGGTCGCTGAATCGATGGTGAAGCATGAGCATGCGTTCTTCCTCGGACGCGGCCCGATGCATCCCGTTGCCCTCGAGGGCGCCCTGAAGCTCAAGGAGATCTCCTACGTGCACGCGGAAGGGTATCACGCCGCCGAGCTGAAGCATGGCCCCATCGCGTTGCTCACGCCGGGCATGCCGGTCGTCGTGCTCGCCAACCGGTCGCCGGTCTTGGACAAGACCTTGGGCAACGCCGAGGAGTGCAAGGCCCGCGGCGCGCACGTCATCGCCATCGTCACCGAGGGCGGGCCGGAAGCCGCGGTCGCCGACGAAGTCATCCTTATCCCGGACTGCGATCCTTTGGTCGCCACCATCCCCGCCGCCGTCGCCTTGCAGCTGCTCGCTTATCATGTGGCGCGCCTGCGCGGATGTCCGATCGACCAGCCGCGCAATCTCGCGAAGTCGGTCACCGTCGAGTAAGGACTAAGCCTCAGCGATACACCTCAGGCCCTTGCCGTTGATGGGTTCGGACGGCGCGTCTTCCTCGGAGCGCCATGAACGAACGCTCCAAGAAGAAGTGCCGCTGCTGCCAGAAGACCTTGCCGATGGGACAGTTCCACCGGCTCGAGGGCACCGCGGCCATCCATCCATTCTGCCGACCCTGCCTGGTCACCGCGGCGCGGCGTCGCTCGGCCCGTCGGGCCGGCCAGCGTGCGATGAAGACCCGATGCTGCGCGCAATGCGGCCAGGACCTGCCCGTGCAGATGTTCCACTGGCTGCGGGCGTCGGGCAGCTTCCATAGCTACTGCCGACCGTGCCATGCCGCCTACATGGCCGAACGCTACCGGCGCCTGCAGGAGGGGCGCCGGAAGTGATCGAAAGGTTTCCCGCTGGTGGCTGGACGGGGACTTGAACCCCGAACCAATTGATTAAGAGTCAACTGCTCTACCATTGAGCTATCCAGCCGGACAGCGGGATGGGAATGAGTGCAATTCGCGGGGAGGATTTCAAGAGCAAATGCACATTAATCGGCGAAGACTCCGATTGGAGGACAAAGGGGTGGTTCGGAGTGGCCAGACCGGGACTCGAACCCGGAACCAATTGATTAAAAGTCAACTGCTCTACCATTGAGCTATCTGGCCTGCCGAACGCAAAGATTACGACACGCCCGACCGCACGGGTAAAGGAAAATTGACCTCAGCGATGGCCGCGCTGGCGGACGGCCTCGAAGAGGCAGACCCCGGCGGAGACCGAGACGTTGAGGCAGGGCACCTGTCCGAGCATCGGGATGCGGAGCAGGAAATCGCAGGTCTCGGCCGTCAGGTGGCGGATGCCGTCGCCCTCGGCGCCGAGCACGATCGCCAGGGGGCCGGTGAGCTTGGCCGCATAAAGGGACTGGCTCGCCTTATGGTCGGAAGTGCCGGCCAGCCAGACGCCGGCGTCCTTCAGTTTGACCAGCGCGTTGCGGAGGTTGTTGGCCTGGACGATCGGCAAGGACTCCGCGGCGCCGACGGCGACCTTGCGGACCGTGTCGGTGACCGGGGCGGAATTCTTGCGCGTGATCACCACGAAGGCGCAACCGGCGCATTCCGCGTTACGCAGGCAAGCGCCGAGGTTGTGCGGGTCCTGGACGCCGTCGAGGACGAGGATCAACGGGTCCTTGACGTCCTTGAGCAGGGCAGGGATGTCCGCTTCGTCGAAGAGGCGGATGGGCCGATGCAGGTCGGCGTGGCGCGGGGCGCGATCGTTGCTCCGGGCCATGCGGGTCTTACTTGCGGGCGAGGCGGCCCTGGGCGTGCAGCGCTTCGGCGATCTGGATCGCGTTGAGCGCGGCGCCCTTCCAGAGCTGGTCGCCGGAGACCCAGAGGGAGAGGCCGTTGTCGAAGAGGGTGTCCTTGCGCAGGCGACCGACGCCGCACTTCTCCTTGCCGGCGTAGTCGAGCGGCATCGGATACTTCTTGTTGGCGGGGTCGTCGCAGAGTTCGGCGCCGGCGAAGGCGCTGATGGCCTTGCGGGCGACGGCGAGGTCGACCGGGCGTTCGAATTCGGCGCTGATGGCGATCGAGTGGGCGCGGAAGACCGGGACGCGGACGCAGGTGGTGGTCACCTTGAGGCCGGGCAGGTCCATGATCTTACGGCCTTCGTTGAGCATCTTCATCTCTTCCTTGGTGTAGCCGTCCTCGAGGAACGAATCGACCTGGGGGATGAGGTTGAAGTTGATGGTGTGAGGGTAGACCTTCGGGGCGAGGGTCTCGCCCTTGGCCCAGGCTCGGGCCTGAGCGTCGAGTTCGCGCATCGCTTCGGCGCCGGTGCCGGAGACGGCCTGGTAGGTCGAGGCGAAGAACTTCTTGAGGCCGAAAGCCTGGTGAAGCGGGAAGAGCCCCATCAGCGCGATGGCCGTGGAGCAGTTCGGGTTGGCGATGATGCCCTTATGGTTGGCCAGGTGGTGGGCGTTGATCTCCGGGACGACGAGCGGGACCTCCGGGAACATGCGGAAGGCGGAGCTGTTATCGATGACGATGCAGCCGCGCTTGACGGCTTCCGGGGCGAGGGCGAGGGAGATCGAGCCGCCGGCGCTGAAGACGGCGAAATCAAGGCCTTCGAAGGCCTCGGGCTTGGCTTCCTGGACGGTCCATTCCTTGCCGCCGTAGGTCACCTTGGAGCCTGCGGAGCGGGCGGAAGCCAGGGGACGGAGTTCGGCCACGGGGAAGTTCCGCTTGGCCATGAGCGCCAGCAGTTCTTGACCCACCGCGCCTGTCACGCCCACGATGCCGATGCGATATGCCATGTTCTGAGTTCGAGTTAGGTTTGAAGAAGGAGGTGACCGAACGCCTGAAAGGGCTGGGTCTGCCTGCCGCTGAACATTGCATCGTTGTGTCGATTGACCAGCAAAAACTATGGTTCTTCGAGGGTAAGGACTGCGAGACCTACGTGGTCAGCACGGCCCGGGCCGGCCGCGGTTGCGTCCAGGATTCCCTGATGACTCCCGATGGCCTGCATCGCGTCTGCGAGAAGATCGGCGAGGGAGCGGCGCCCGGCATGGTCTTCAAAGCCCGTCAGCCGACCGGCAAGCTCTCCGCCGAGTGGCCGACGCCGGAGGACAACCTCATCACCTCGCGCATCCTCTGGCTCGAAGGACTGGAGCCGGGCCACAACCAAGGCCAGGACTCACAGGGTCGGGTCGTGGATACGCGTCGCCGCTTCGTCTACATCCACGGCACGAACCAAGCCGACAAGCTGGGCCAGCCCAACAGCCACGGCTGCGTGCTGCTCTCCGACTCTGACGTCATCCGCCTCCACGGACGCGTGCCGAACGGCACGCCGGTCCTGATCCGCGACTAACGCGCGGGCTCCGCGGCGGGCTTCTCGGCGGTGCCGGCCCACGTCTCGAGCATCTGCTTCACCACGGGACCGGCCGTCTTCCCGCCCCAGGTGTTGGTATCGAGCTGGCCTTCGACGAGCACGCAGAAGGCGACCACCGGTCGGTCCGCCGGGGCATAGCCGATCATCCAGGCCAGATGCGCCTTCTCGCCCTTCTTGAAATATTCGGAGGTGCCGGTCTTGGCCGCGATCGGCAGGCCTTGGATGCGGGCGCTGCGTCCGGTGCCTTCCTCGACGCAACGCACCATGCCGCCACGGATGGCGTCGAGCTGCGCCTTGTTGAGGCCGATGGGCGTCGAACCACGATGGCGCCCGTCACGGGCCGGGTCATGGATGATGGTCGGCGTGGTGCGGGTCTCGCCGCGCGCCAGCGAGGCGGCGAACGAAGCCATGTGCAAAGGGCTGGTGAGCAGGTAGCCTTGTCCGATCGAGAAATTCGCGGTGTCGCCGTCCTGCCACGGGCCGGCCTTGATGCGCAGCTTATATTCGCGATCCGGCACCACTAGTCCGCGCGAGGCGGCGTAAGGCAGTTCGGTGAAGACTTCCGGCTGCGCCTCGGTCGAGGCCGTGGTTTCCAGCAGAGGCGTATCCAAGCCGAAGCGGCGGGCCTCCGCGGCCAAGGCGTCGGGCCCGGTGCGAAGTCCGACCTGGTAGTTCCAGACGTTGCACGAGATCGCCAGCATCTTGTCCAGGTCCACGTCGCCGTAGCCGACCGGCTCATGTTCTGGGAAATCGCGGTCGCCGACGCGATAGGAAGGACCGCAGTCGAGGATGTCATCCCAGTCCACGACCCGCTTGCGCATGCCGGCGATGGCGGTGACGATCTTGAAGGTCGAGCCGGGCGGGTAGAGTCCCTGGGTGGCGCGGTTGAGCCACGCTCCGGCCTTGTCGACCTCGTCGTAATCGCTGGCGGTGATGCGGCCGGCGAGGCGGTTAGGATCGAAGGTAGGCTGGCTGGCCAGGGCCAGGATCTCGCCGGTATGCACGTCGAGCATGACGGCCGCGGCGGGCAGGGGAACCCCTTGCGTATCCTTGATCTCCGCCAACGCGCTCTCCGCCATGCGCTGGATGCGCAGGTCCAGCGAAAGCTGGATATTGCTGCCTTGGACGGGTTCGCTGTACTTGAGGCGGGTCTGGTTGTACCCCGAAGAGGTCTTCGTCCAAAGCTCCCAGCCGCTGAGCCCTTTCAGTTCGTGGTTGAAGGAAAGTTCGACGCCGGCGGCGCCCGTCTTGCCGGTCTGGCGGAGCTTCTGCATCGATTCGCTGCGCACCTCGGCGATGTCTTCGACGTTCGGCGGCAGCTCATCGGAATCCTTCACGTAACCGAGCACATGCGCGGCCATGCCGCCATACGGATAGGTCCGGATGATGTCGGATTCCAGGCGGATAGGACCCTCGACCGGGAACTGCTCGATGAAACGGGCGACGGCCTTGACGCCTTCGTCCGGACCGGCCGGGACGTTCGCGACGGGGAAGGCCAGGTCGGCGACCAAAGTGAAGGGCAGGGCGCGTCGCTCGCGCAGGTGCTTGCGGAGGTCATCGATGTTCACCTTGCGTTCGCCGGGAGGATCGAGCGGCGAGGACTTGCCCGGCACCGGCTTGCGGATGGTCTTGCGCTGGTTCTCGTCGATGACGAACCAGACCTTGTTCAGCCAGCCCTGGAGGACGTTGACGCGCGCCAGCTCCATGACGCGCTCGGTGTCGATCTGCACGGCCTGACGGGCCCTTTCGGCGGCGAGCAGGCGCAGGTATTCCGCGCGGAATTCCTTCTGCAGCGCCGCGAGGTCTGCCTTGACGCTCCAGCGGGCTCGGTTGTCGACGAGCACGAAGCCGTTGCGGTCGTAGATGCGTCCGCGGGCCGGCGGCCGCAGGACGATGCGGCGGCTCTGGTTGTCGGACTGCTCCTTGAGGTCGTTGGACTGGATCAGCTGACGATAGGCCAGTCCGCCGGCGACATAGAGGAAGCCCAGCGAGAAGATGCCGAAGACCGCGTAAAGGCGTAGCCGGTCGACGGGCGTCGACGGAAGGACCTTGGTGTCGGCGGCTTCCTTCATGGAAGTTCAGGCGCGGGCGGCACGCCCAGGCGATCCATGGCGGCGTTCTGCGTCAAGGCGACCGGGACGAGCCCGATGGTGCCGACGACGCCGGCCAGCAGCAGCTGTCCGATGAGATGACCGGCGACTCCGTCGGAGGCGGAAGGCGACGCGAAGGAGGCGGCGAGATACCAGGCCAAGCAGGCGCCGACGTTGACGATGGCCGCCCCTTGGAGCATGCGCGGCGTGCTGCGGAGGAGCGGACGGTTGGATGAAAGGAAGATCGCGACGCCGACGAGGGTCAGCGCGAGCGCGCCGTCAGGAATGGGACGACGGGCCTCGAACATGAAACCGAGGCAGGCGGCGAACAGGACGCATTGCCAGCGCTTGAGACGGCGGCACGGGGCGATGAGGCAGGCGCCGCTGACGAACACGACGAGGGAAGAAGACGCCAAGGTGTCGGTGGCGAGGTCAGCTCCGAGCAGCCAAGGGTAGGTAGCCAGCAGGATGATCAACCAAGCCCAGCCCATGGTCACTGGAATTGGTCGCCCTGCATCAGCGCTTCGCCGGGCGTCTGATGGATCGGGACGAGCACGGAGACTTCCTGAAGGTTATACAGGTCGCGGGACGGCACCAGGAGGCTTTCCTTGAAGTTGCCGACCTGGGTCGCGTAGGCGCCGCCGTCGAGATAGCCGAGGGTCAGTCCGCTGGGGAAGACTCCGCCCATGCCGGTGGTCGTCACGCGGGCCGGCGTGCCGGCGGGCAGCAGGTAGTCGTAAGGGATGACGCTGACGCGGGCCTTGGCCGTGCCGAGCGAGTTGGCGGCGACGCCGTTGATGAGCACGATGCGGTTCTGGTCGTCGCCCTCGAGATACGCCGTGCAGCGGAAGCCCGGACTGGTGACGAGGTCGACCTCGCTGGTCGTGAGATGGACGGCGGTGACGCGGCCGACGACGGTGTCGCCGAAGACGACCGGCGCGCCGGGACGGATGCCATCGTTGCGTCCCTTTCGGATGACTATGCGCTGCCACCAGGACGAACTGTCGCGCGTGGCCACGCGGGCGACCACGGAGAGATATTCGGTCGGGACGTTGTAGCGGGTGACCTCGCGGAGGCGGGTGTTCTCGCGGCGGACGTCCTCCATGCCCTTGAGCTTGATCTCCAGGGCGGCGTTGATGCGGGCGAGGTCACGTCCGGCGGCGACGAGCTCATCGGTGCTGCGGCTCTTCTTCTCCCAGAAGGTGGCGAGGTCGCGGGACTTGGCGACGAGGTGCAGGGCGGGGGCCTGGAACTCGACGAAGGCCTCGCGGTTGAAGCGACGCACGGTGGCGGGCAGAAGGATCCAAGCCGCGACGAAGACGGCGAGGACGACGTAGGACGCGCGGGCTCCTTGGCGATTCTGGTCCATGGCGGGTAGGCCCGCGTGCGGGGCTTAGTCTCGACCGCTCCAGCGGGAGGAATTCGCGAGGATCTTGCCGGTGCCGTTGACGACGGCGCAGAGGGGGTCTTCGGCGACGAAGACCGGCAGGCCGGTGGCTTCGGAGATGGCGCGGTCGATCTTGCGGATGAGCGAGCCGCCGCCGGCGAGCACGATGCCGCGGTCGACGAGGTCGGAGGAGAGTTCCGGCGGGATGCGCTCCAGCGAGCCCTTCACGGCCTCGATGATCTGGTTGATGTTGTCGGCCATGGCTTCGCGGACCTCCTGGGAGGTGAGGTGGAGCTGGCGGGGCAGGCCGGTGACGTTGTCGCGGCCCTTCACTTCGAAGGTGAGTTCCTGCTCGAGCGCGTAGGCCGAGCCGATCTTGATCTTGATCTCTTCGGCCGTGCGCTCGCCGATGATCAGGTTGTACGAGTTGCGGATGTACTTGATGATCGACATGTCGAACTCGTCGCCGCCGACGCGGATGGAGCGGGCGTGGACGATGCCGCCAAGGGAAAGCACCGCGACTTCGGTGGTGCCGCCGCCGATGTCGACGATCATGGAGCCGGTGGGCTCTTCGACGGGAAGGCCGACGCCGATGGCGGAGGCGACGGGCTCGGGAATGGTGATGACGTCATCGGCGCCGGCGCGGTAGGCCGAGTCCATGACGGCGCGACGCTCGACCGCGGTGATGCCGTAGGGTACGGCGACGACGACGGTGAGGTTGGTGAAGAGGGATTTGCGGGCGACCTTGCCGATGAAGTAGCGGAGCATGTGCTCGCTGATCTCGAAGTCGGCGATGACGCCGTCCTTCATCGGACGCAGGGCCT
>JACCDN010241737.1_pt1 | contig 12403 bp, 12 predicted proteins | sample 7441691 | NCBI WGS metagenome assembly JACCDN01 (sample SAMN15323439, study PRJNA562643) | freshwater metagenome | isolation source: river surface water | place: USA:Blue River Watershed | collected 2017-08-16 | reverse complement strand
GGTCGCGTTGAGCAGATTCGCCGCGAACTAGAGAAGACCACCAGCGACTACGACCGTGAGAAGCTCCAGGAGCGCCTGGCTCAGCTTGCCGGCGGTGTTGCTGTTATCAAGACTGGTGCGGCCACCGAGGTTGAGCTAAAGGAGCGCAAGCACCGCGTAGAAGACGCAGTGCGAAACGCTAAGGCAGCCGAAGAAGAGGGCATCGTCGCCGGTGGTGGCGTTGCGCTAATTCAGGCTGGCAAGGTGGCTTTCGCCAAGCTTCAGCTAACTGGCGACGAGGCTACCGGTGCGAACATCGTTCGTGTCGCAATCTCGGCACCTTTGAAGCAGATCGCAATCAATGCCGGCCTCGAGCCTGGTGTGGTTGCTGAGCGTGTTGCCAACCTGCCGGTTGGTCACGGTCTCAACGCTGCTACCGAAGAGTATGTCGACATGGTTGCCGCTGGCATCATCGACCCGGTCAAGGTGACTCGCTCTGCTCTGCAGAACGCAGCATCGATTGCCGGATTGTTCTTGACCACCGAGGCGGTTGTAGCCGAGAAGCCACAGCCCGCATCTGCAGCACCTGCTGCACCTCAGGGTGGCATGGACTTCTAAGTCAACAGTTGAAAGCGGGTGGTCTTCGGGCCACCCGCTTTTGCTTTAACTAACTTGCGAATAGCCGCAGGTTTGCGTTTTCAATCTCTTCGTATTGCTGCGCAGCATAGGCGAGCGCTTGACCGAGCTCACCAAGTTGCGACTGAACGGCCGTTGCTGTGGTGTGCCAGCGCAGCGCTAACTCTTGAAATTGATTCGCGGCGAGCCCGCGCCACGAGTCTTGCAATGACTGCATTTGCGCGTGCAGAGCCGAGATGTCACTCTGCACCCTGCCGATTGTGGTTTGAATTGCCGTGTTTGCAGCGAGAACCTGTTCGCTGTCTACTTGAAATTGGGTCATGAACCAATGCTCACTTCGATTCAAGCGTGAGCGAATCGAGCTGGCAATTCTGTGAACAACTTAGCGAGCGTTGGGCTGCGTGAATTACTTTTTCGGCAGGGTCACTCTGAAAGTTGCTCCGCCACCAGGTGTTTCTAGAGCCTTCACTTCACCGCCGTGGCGAACCACGATGGTCTTTACAATCGACAGGCCGAGACCGCTGCCTCCGGTCTCGCGGTTGCGAGAGTTATCGGCACGATAGAAACGCTCGAAGACTTTCTCGCGCAGCGACTTGGGTATGCCCTCGCCGTGATCGCGCACCTCGAATACCGCGCGCCCAGATAGCTGCCCGAGAGCAACTTCGATCTGCTGGCTTGGTTCAGAGAACTTGGTGGCATTTACCAGCAGGTTTGTGAAGACCTGTCTCATCGCCGAGGCATCAACCTCTGCCTCTAGCGAGAACTGCTCTGGCAACTTCTTGCCATCGAGGTCAACCTTGGCGATCTTGTGCTTCGAACCGCTGGCAGAAACATCTGAAATCGAAAGTTCGGCTAGTTTCACCAGGTCGGTTGGCTCTTTGGTGAGCGGAGTGGTTTCATCCATGCGGGCTAAAGCCAAAAGGTTTTCGACCAGTTCAGACATTCGAATCGATTCGCTTTCGATTCTGGTCATGGCCTCATCGATGTCAGCCTTTTTCTTGAGCGCGCCAATTCTGTAGAGCTCTGCGTAGCCGCGAAGGGTAACCAGGGGAGTGCGCAGCTCGTGGCTGGCGTCGGCAACGAAGCGCTTCATCTGATCGAGTGCGCGGTTGCGCGAAGACATTGCGCTGTCGATGCTGTCGAGCATCGAGTTGAGCGAGCCGTTGAGTCGGCCGATTTCGGTGCTTTCGTCGGCTGCCATGAGTCGCTGGCTGGTGTCGCCGGCAGCAACCATCGCGGCCGTGCGCTCGACTTCACGCAGTGGGCGCAGAGCCGAGGTTATTGTGAGCCAGATCGCTAGGCCGCTAAGTGTGAGCAAGAAGAAACCGAAACCGGTTCCGATTGCTCCATACTGCGCCAGCAATCTCGCATTGGTGACGTCTGGCAGGGCTATCACCAGGCTGCCGCTGGTTGAGGTGAGCGGGGTGGCGACCATTCGCCAACTGCCTAGGTCGCGAAAACCGTTCTTCGAACTAACCTCGATGTCGAAAGGTCGCCCACCCGTCGCAATAACGGCCTCGAGCGTAAAGGCGTTTAGGTTAGGAACTTCTTTTTTGGCATTTGCCGAAGAAACCAAGCCGATAAGCAGCGATCCCGAGTTGTCTAGAAAGGCGATGTAGTAGTCGCTCGGCAGGCGAGGCAGCGTAACCTCTCTCGAGGCCAACCTGGCCTCAAGCAAGAGCGGCTGCTCATCGGCGAGGGCGGCGGCCGTGCTGGTCAGCAGGGTGTCGGTGTTCTCTTGAAGGTAGGTGCGCAGCAGCGAAATGGTTCCGAAGCTAGAAACTGTTAGCAGCAACCCGATCAGGGCAACCGACATAACGGTGAGTTTTATTCTCAGCGAAATGCGGTCGTTGATTGCTGCCAGTTTCTCTTTCACAAGAAAAACTTACTTCTTTGGCGAAGATGCTACATACATGTAGCCAACGCCGCGCTTGGTGCGAATTAGCGGCTCAGAAGTAATTGGGTCGAGTTTCTTTCTCAGGTATGAAACGTAAGACTCGACGATTCCCATTTCTCCGTTGAAGTCATAGTTCCAAACGTGGTCGATGATTTGCTCTTTCGAGAGCACGCGGTTTGGGTTTGAAATCAAGAAACGCAAAAGTTTGTATTCGGTTGGGCTGAATTCGACTACCTGGCCGTTTACGAAAACATCGTGTGCATCTTCGTTGATTCTGATCTCGCCAACCTCAATAACCGAAGACTCGCTCTCTTTGGTTTTGGTGCGTCGCAAGATTGCATGGATGCGCGCAACAACCTCATCGAGGCCGAAAGGCTTTGTCACGTAGTCATCGCCACCAACGGTGAGCCCGGTTACTCGGTCTGCTTCTTCGTCTCTTGCCGAGAGAAAAAGCACCGGAACATTAATGCCCTTGGCGCGAATAGCCTTCGTCACGCTGAAGCCATTCATGTCGGGAAGCATGACATCGAGCAAGATTATGTCTGGGGTCGACTTCTCGGCGGCTTGCACCGCGTCGTTGCCGTTGCCTACAGCTGCAACGCTGAAACCAGCGAAGCGAAGCTGACGGCTGAGAAGATCACGGATGCTGGGCTCGTCATCGACGACTAGTACCTTGATGTTTTCCATGCTCTAAGTTTCAGCGAGTTTGCTGGGAGAAGTCTGGCAATCAACTGCGGGTGCGTTGAGAAAACTCACAGGTCAAAGGCGTCGATGATTTCGTAGCTGTAGCCCTGTTCGGCCAGAAAACGCTGGCGGTTCTGGGCAAAGTCTTGGTCTACCGTGTCTCTCGAAATGAGGGTGTAGAAGCTGGCGCTTCGGCCATCGGCCTTTGGCCTGAGCAGGCGACCAAGCCGCTGGGCCTCTTCCTGCCTGCTTCCGTATGAGCCCGAAATCTGAATAGCCACAGAAGCCTCCGGCAGGTCGATCGAGAAGTTGGCGACTTTTGAGACCACCAGGGCGGTGATTGCTCCGGTTCTGAACTGTTCGAACAATCGCTCGCGCTCGTCAACCGGAGTCTCGCCGGTGATCATTGGCATCTGCAGGGCCTCGGCGATGGTGTGAATTTGGTCGAGGTACTGACCGATAATCAAGGTCGGCTCACCGGCATGTTTGCTCAGCAAGCGCTTAATCACATCGATCTTCACTGGTGAGGTAGCGGCGATTCGGTAGCGGTCTTCTTGATTCGACATCGCGTAGTTGAGTCGCTCTTCTTCAGGAAGATCGATTCGAATTTCGAAACAGGCGGCGGGCGCGATGTATCCCTGCGCTTCGATTTCTTTCCAAGATGCATCAAATCGCTTCGGCCCGATGAGAGAGAAAACGTCGCCTTCTTTTCCGTCTTCACGAACCAGGGTTGCGGTTAGACCGAGTCGACGACGAGCCTGAAGATCGGCGGTCATTTTGAAAATCGGGGCTGGCAAAAGATGAACCTCGTCGTAGACAATCAGACCCCAGTCATTTGCGTTTAGCAGAGACAGGTGAGCGTATTCGTTCTTCCGCTTCGTCGTGAGAATTTGATAGGTCGCAATCGTGACCGGTTTGATTTCTTTCAGCGAGCCACTGTATTCACCAATCTCTTCTTCGGTGAGCGTTGTGCGCTTCAAGAGTTCGGCCTTCCACTGCCTTGCGCTAACCGTGTTGGTTACCAAGATCAGGGTGTTAGTTTTTGCGACAGACATTGCGGCAGCACCGACGATTGTTTTGCCCGCGCCACACGGAAGAACCACCACGCCCGAGCCGCCCTGCCAAAACTTATCTACTGCTTGACTCTGGTAGTCGCGAATGTGCCAGCTGCCGTCGGTTAGCGCTATCTCGTGCGGGGTGCCTGGCGTGTAGCCGGCCAAGTCTTCGGCTGGCCAGCCGAGCTTCAGTAACTCCTGCTTTACCTGCCCGCGCGCCCAGGGCTGAATCTTGAAGGCGGTCTGGCTGATGCGCCCATCGAGCAGTTCAGCGATTTTTCTGTGTTTGGTTGCCTCAGCGAGGATGGCCGGCTCCTCGCTAACCAGCTCGAGCTCACCCTGGTCGTCGCGGCGAATGCTGAGCCTGCCGTAGCGGTTCATCGTCTCGGTGATGTCGATTCGCACCGAGGTGGGCACTGCGAACTTCGCAAACCTGTCGAGCACGCCCAAGACGAAGTCGCTGTCATGCCCAGCCGCACGGGCATTCCAGAGCCCCAGTTTGGTAATTCGATACGTGTGAATATGCTCGGGCGCGCGCTCGAGTTCGGCAAAAATCGCCAGTTCGTGACGCGCATCGCCGGCCAGCGGGTGGTCGACCTCTAGCAGCGCGGTTTTGTCGCTCTGAACAATTAGTGGCCCACTGGTCATCGTTATAGCCTATTGAATCGCAATGCTCACGACTGAACTGAGCGGCAATGTTCGTTCGAGATCGGCCTTGCGATCTTTAGCGCGTAGACGGCCGTTTGCAACGCCAACCGGCTCAACCAGATACTCAACAAGTTCTCCGTTGGCGGTGGTCAAGACAATCTGCATCTTGGCCTTGTATTTGATTGCCAGTTGAATTTGTCGCAACAACTCATCATCATCTGGGTTGCTAGCGCCTTGATTGTCGGCCTCGCGCATTCTTGCGATGTCTTCGGCGATGTTTTGTTTTTGCTCTGACTCTCTCTTCACGGTAGAAAGCTTTTGCGGAGACAAAACTTTTCCTGCTTCATCAACCCGAACTGCGACGAAGTTGGCATCGCGCAGCGCAAAGTAGACCAGTTCGGGTTCAAAGCGTGAGTGCAGGTTTCCGGCCTCATCAAAGTGCAGCGCAAACGGTTTGAGGCGTTGGTCGTTGTGAATTTCGGCGAGCAGAATGCTGTCTGACGAAACAATTTGGCTGTGCGCTCCCGACTTGGTCGCAAAAATCTTCAGGCGCGAAAATCTGGTTTCTGCTTCTTTCAGCAGATAGTCAACCGGTTGGGGAAGGTCTTTGCCCGAGAGTCGAAGAAGCAGGGCACGGATGTTCTCGATGGTGAGCCCCGTTTCTAAACCGTGACTCACCGAAAGAGCTGAGAGCCTGTAACTGCTCGCCATTCCAATTTGCTCGGTGTCGACAAATCGGCGAAGTTGAATTTCTAGTTCGGTGGGCAGCGGGCTCGGTGCAATCAGAGTTAGATCGGCTTGAATAATGAGTCTCTCGTCGGCAGCCGGAAGCCCAGAGACGGCCCGCTCGCTTGCCGCTTGGCTGCTGTTGCCTGCCAACAGCGCCAACCAACTGGTTGCCTGACCGTTGGCAACCAGGCCAATTAGGTTGGCCATCTCGGCAACCTTCTTTATGCGGTTGGTCGCGGTCGAGTCGGCGAAGGGGTAGACCTCCGTCAGCTTTTCTCCAAAGCTTGCTGCCGCTTCCAGGTTCAGCAATTCGCTTGCTGCTTCTTCGCCGAGCAACGCGAGCCAGCAGTCACTCAGATAACTCCAGCGTTGGCGGTCTGTCCAGGAAATCCAGTTTTCGGCCTGCTGACCGAGCTGCCACCTCGAGCCTTCGACCTCGGCGAGGTTCACAAAGAGTGCGAGCTCGAATATTTGCTTCGCGTAGTCGTTGCTCTTGTTGAGGTGGTTGGCCAGTCGCTTGATGTCGGGCAGGCCGACCCCGCGCTTTCCTACCTCGCGAATGTATCTCTGCTCGAGTTCAAAAATCAGTTCGGTGAGGGCTTGAATTGCGTCGAATATCGCAAGACTCGCATCGCGGTCGACATCGGCAACCGGCAGCTGCAAACTCGGGCTCGCTGTTGCTTCAATCGGCTTCAGCGTTTTTCTCTGAGCACGGATACTCGCAATGGCACTTAGGGTGCTTTCGAAAACCTGAGCAGAAGCGTTCGCGCGGTCGGCCAGCAAAAGATCGAAGATTATGTCGCTCGGCTTCGCGACTTTATCTTTGTTTAGTGACTCAAGTTGCTCAAATTGATTAACCGTGAGTGAGCTCAGCGCAGCGACGACAGACTTTTGATTGGCGAGCGCATCTGCCATGTCAAAGAAGTCTCTGAAGTGAGAAGAGTTGAGCATTCGCAACTGAATCACACGTTCGAGCGCGGCGTCATCTAGCTTTCTAAGCGCCGAGGCAATTCGAAGCTGGTCACTCACGATTGCGATACCAACGCTAACCGCGAGGGTTTTCGCGCGAGCGCCTTCTCAGGCTCGCGATCAGCAAACCGATAATGAGCATGAATGCAACGGGCAGCCCTACCAGTGGCACCTGCGTAAATATAGCCCAGGGCTGACCACCAAAGAGTCGGGTTAGCAGGGCAATAACCATGAACACCAGAGAGGCCACAACGATGACGGCGGCGCTGAGCGCTAGCACCGACTCGAGGCGATTTTCGTTCTTTTCTGATTTAGCCATCCTTCAAGCCTACCCGCGCAGATGAGCCCTAGTCTCGGCAGGCTCAGGCGGCTAAAATGGCAAGGTCTTATTGAAAGAGGTTCAAATGCCTACCGGCAAAGTTAAGTTTTACGACGAAGACAAGGGCTTCGGATTCATCGCTTCTGATGAGGGATCTGAGGTTTTCTTGCACGCTTCGGCGCTGCCTGCCGGCACTACCTCAATTCGACCCGGCACCCGAGTAGATTTCAGCATCGTCGATGGTAAGCGCGGCGCTCAGGCTATGTCGCTTCGCGTTCTAGACGCACCCATCAGCCTGGTTCAACGCTCCCGCAAACCCGCAGACGAAATGTCAATCATTGTTGAAGACCTAATTCGCCTGCTAGACAGCATTGGCGGAGGTCTGAAGCGCGGCAAGCACCCAGAGTCGGTGCAGGGCGCAAAGATTGCAACGCTGCTTCGCAAGTTGGCAGACGAACTGGATGCCTAAGCTCAACGAAAACCAGCTGCGCGAACGAGCTCGCTTAGCGGCAGTCGAATCGGCCGGAGCCGAGAGTGTCGGCGAATTTTTGGCCCAAATCGAAGAAGAAGAGAACGTCTTCACCTATCTCTTTGCCGCGAAGATGAAGGGCTATGTTGGCTGGAACTGGTCGGTGTCGCTTTTTGCCAACGACGAAGATGCCACGGTCAGCGAAGTCAACCTAATGCCCGGCGATGATTCGCTGATCGCGCCCAAATGGATTCCCTGGTCTGAACGCTTGGCCGACTACAAGGCGCTGCAAGCAGAACTTGAGGCTCAGGCCGCTCTCGAGGCCGAAGATGCCGAAGATGCCGAAGATGAAAGCACTGACGAAGAAGTTAGCGAAGCCGAAAAGGTCGAAGAGTTGCAAGAGGCAAAGCCGGTCGACGCCGACGTCGATGCCAACGACGACGAAGAGCTAACGCCTGAGCTCGCGAATGAAGGCCCAGACGCCGAGCAAAATGCCGACGACGCAAGTGGCCGCATACCAAGATTCTTGCGACGCCGACTGGGGCGTTTGAAGAACAAGAAAAAGTAGCGCTAGAGTCCAAGCGCCAATGCCCACAAGAATCGCCGCCTTGGCGTTTACCTTCGGTGGCTGCGGATCTGGCTTTCGCTCAGAATCTTTCACGTAAAAGCGCATGGTTAAAAACTAACCGAGTTGTGCGACAACAAAGTCAATTGCGGCGGTGAGTTTTTGCACGTCGCTCAGCTCAGTGGCGGTAAAGGTTGCAATTCGAAGTTGGTTGCGACCCAACTTGCGGTAGGGCTCGGTGTCGACAATCGAGTTTGCTCGAAGAACTTTGGCAACCGCGGCCGCATCGACGCTGTCTGCGAAGTCAATTGTCACAACAACCTGCGAGCGGTGAGCAGGGTTCGTCACGAATGGAGTGGCAAACTCTGAGGCTTCGGCCCACTGGTAAAGATGTGCTGATGCGGCTTTGGTTCTAGCGTCGGCCCAGGCTAAACCGCCGTTTGCGTTCATCCAGTCAATTTGTTCTGCGAGTAAAAACAGGGTTGCAATGGCTGGCGTATTTAGAGTCTGGTTTAGGCGCGAGTTATCGATTGCTGTTTTCACACTCAGAAACTCGGGAATGTAACGCTCGGTTGACGCAATTTTCTCGGCACGTTCGACGGCTGCCGGCGACATGAGAGCGATCCAGAGACCGCCGTCAGAGGCGAAGTTCTTTTGCGGTGCAAAGTAGTAGACATCGGTTTCGCGAGCATCGAAGTCGATGCCTCCGGCAGCCGAGGTTGCATCGGTAAACATGAGCGCGTTCGCATCGGCACCAGCTACGCGTCTAACCTCGGTAACCACACCGGTTGAGGTTTCGTTTTGCGCGTAGGCGTATGAGTCGACTCCGGCCTCGGCACGAAGCTCGAGTCGTGAACCAGGCTCACCACTGATAACGGTTGGCTTTTCTAACCACGGATTAGTTAGCGCGGTTGCGAACTTGGCACCGAACTCGCCGTGCACCAGATTTTGAGCCTTGCGCTCGACGAGCGAAAACGCGGCAGCATCCCAGAATGCGGTAGAACCACCGTTACCCAGAACAATCTCGTAGCCGCTCGGGTTGTGAAAAAGCTGCAGCAGGCCGTCTTGAACTCGCTTCACGAGATTCTTGACTGGTGCCTGGCGGTGAGAGGTGCCCATGAGTTCTGCACCGGCGGTGGCAAAAGCGGCGATCTGCGCAGGCCTGAGTTTTGAGGGTCCGCAGCCGAAGCGGCCATCTTCGGGAATCAACTCTTGGGGAATTCTGATGTCGGCCATTGGGCAATTCTAGGCCTGAAAAACGCCCCTCGAAACGGCTTGGTTTCTGTGAATCTTCGGCGAAAGCCCACGCAATACGCGGTTTCTAGGCCCTTCGGTTGCCGATTGTGAACTAGCGGGCGTGGCCAAGTTGACTTATCGGGTAAAATTTCACGTAAGTGGATGCCCCCGTCTATTAATGCGATCGGAGAAATCTAGTGGCCCAAAAAGGCAACGGCAGACACCGCGCAGACGTAGAAGTGAAAGTTCTCGAATCATTCGAACTGCGCAGTCGTCGATCGATACGCGAAGCCGAGAAGGCTCGACTTTCGCGCGCCGAGCGAAGAGAAGCTAAAAAAGCTGCGCGTCAAGACGCCGCATACTTTGCCTCGATCAATTCACTCGCTAATTCGGGCGAAAACATTATTCGAGCAACTCGAAAGATTAAGTGGTTCTCAAAGCGTCAGGTTAAGAACGCAATCACCATGACGGTCAGCACCGGTCTTTTTGCAACATTCTCACTTCCTGCCTATGCCTTCAACCCCGATGTCACGGCAATGGCACGTTTCACAACCACCAGTTCTCAAGAGCTGGCAAATGGCGAGGGCACACAGAACCTGACCGTCGCTGCAGTAAACACCGTGAAGTTTGTTCGCGGCACCTATGAAGACGCCAAGGCGTCAGAGATTTTGCGCGAGGCTCGCCTGGCAAACTACCGAACCTACTCGGGACCAACCGCGGCAGACTTCTTGGCCAACCCCAAGTATTCGGGCCTCGACCCGGCAACCATCCTTGCGGTCGCAGCGAAGTATGTTGGCACCCCTTACGTTTTTGGTGGCGCAACCCCAGCAGGCTTTGACTGCTCGGGTTACGTTGCCTTCGTGTTTGCGCAGTTTGGAATTGCACTGCCACACACCGTGGTTGGTCAAAACCGTTTGGGCATGCTGGTTAGCCGTGAAGACGCCCAGCCAGGCGACCTGGTGGTTTTCAACGACTTGAGCCACAACGGAATCTACGCGGGTAACGGCAACTTCTACCACGCACCTCGCCGCGGCGACTACGTGAAGCTTGCACCGATCTTTACCCCGAACGTTCACTTCGTTCGCATCGTCGACAACTAAGCCAACACGGCACGCCCAATTGGTCAAAACGGCCCGTTTTGCCGTCTAATCTCTTACTAAGCATTTGTTGGGTTGATAGGAGATGACCATGAGGCTGAGGAGTTTGCCCGCCAAGCAAGCAGTTCAGTGTTGTCGTGGTCGCCAACACCGCCAACCCGCAAGCAATTAGCGCGCCGTCAATTATGACGGTGCGTTTTTTTATTGCCCAAAGCAAATGCCACGAAAACTCACAAGCCGTGTGGGTGAATTCGAAAGGAAGAAATGCGAACCTTAGTTTTGAATGCGGGCTACGAACCGCTCGGTGTGGTGTCTTTTCGTCGCGCCATCATGTTGGTTCTGAATCAGAAAGCAACCGTTCTAGAGCAGAACGAAGAGCAGAAGATTAGAAGCGCAACTGGCGAGTTTGAGTTGCCCTCTGTAATTCTTCTGGCCCGCTACGTGCGAGTGCCGGGTAGCCGCAACATTCCGGTTTCACGTCGCGGAGTATTGCGCCGAGATTCAAACCGCTGCGCCTATTGCTCAAAGTCAGCAACCACAATCGATCACGTTCAACCTAAATCGCGAGGTGGAACTGACAGCTGGGAAAACCTGGTTGCGTGCTGCCTTGCCTGCAACAACAAAAAGGGCGATAAGACTCTTGCCGAAATTGGTTGGACGCTCAAGGTTGCACCGCGCATGCCGCACGGAACATCTTGGGTAGTTCGCGGCGCAGATCACGCCGAACCCGAGTGGCAAAACTATTTGCAGATGGCTGCCTAAACCTCTGCCGTTAGTTTCTCTGTCTCAACAGCTTTGCTGACGAACAAAATCGAAAGCATCAGCAGAAGCGGAACACCGAACGCCCAGTAAAGCCCGACGAACTGCGAAATGATTCCGATTACCGGGCCGATGATTAGGTTCGCGATGTAGACGGTGTTCCAAAGCATGCTCATGCGCGCAGAGGTCATGCGTGGGTCGTCACCCATAGCCGCCACACACATGGCCAGACCAATTGCGTTACCGATGCTCCAGACCACCGCCGCCAGATACTCGAGGCCAATCAGTGGCGAAAGCATGAAGAGGCCGATGCCCACAGCCGCGATAATCGCCGAGTAGTTGACCACTCTTCGGCGACCGAGGGCGTCAGCGATTTTGTTGCCAAACATGCGCGTGGTTGTGGCACCTACGGCAAACACCGTGTAGCAGAAGACGGCGGCCGATTGGCTCCACCCCTCTTCGACCAAAGCAACCGGAAGCCAAATTGAAGCAACACCCTCAGAGAAGATGATGGCGAAGGCGATGAGCACAATCATCAGGCTTCTGCGCTGGCGCCACGCAGTTAGCTGTGTGATTTTTGGTTGGTGCGGCAATTCGATGTGGGCCAACTCGATTGCGCCGGTGTCGAGGGTTGAGGTTTTTCGCAACTTGGTTTCGTAGCCGTTCATTTTTGGAATCAGAACGGAAGAACCTATCGAAACCACAATCAGCACAATTCCAACGGTTGCGAAGTGCACCGCAATTGAAATGTTTTGGGCGAGCAGCAACGATGCAAAACCCGAACCGCCGAGCAGGCCGAAACTAAAGCCAGCGTGCAGTGAGGGCACGCGGTTGCGACCAGAGACGCGATTGATTTCGGTTGCCTCTAGATTGTTGTCGAAGTCTGCGGTGCCGATCGGCAGACCAACCAGTGCGGTGAGGGCAAAAGCGAGAATCGCATTCTGGTCGTAAACCGTGACCCCGAGAGCAACTAATCCGAGACAAAACAAAAAGTAAGTGACATAAGAGGTGTTGCGCGAACCAAATCGGCCAACAATTCGGCCGGCAATCATCACTCCGGCAATCGAGCCAGCGGCAAAGACCATGGCGTAGATGCCCATTTGTGTGTTGTCTAGGCTGAGCAGATCTTTTATGGCGGGGTTCTGACTTGCCCAACTGGCATAAACAAAGCCACGGATAAAAAAGAGCGCGAAGATACCCGTGAACCAGCGTCGTGACGTGTCAGGTTTTTGAGTGGGCATCATCCAAGCGTAAGCGTGCCCCCGAGAAGAATCGAACTTCCGCACATGGTTTAGGAAACCACTGCTCTATCCACTGAGCTACGAGGGCTAACCGGCCAAATATACCGAGCCTGCGGGGCT
>JACCDN011007432.1_pt1 | contig 12404 bp, 9 predicted proteins | sample 7441691 | NCBI WGS metagenome assembly JACCDN01 (sample SAMN15323439, study PRJNA562643) | freshwater metagenome | isolation source: river surface water | place: USA:Blue River Watershed | collected 2017-08-16 | reverse complement strand
TGTGCGCCTTCGTGGCGAGCAGCCGCACATCCGGTTCAAACAGGTGCTCAATGAAAATATTATTCTTATCTCATTATTTTCCACCAGAAGTGAACGCCCCGGCCACGCGAACCTACGAACATTGCAGGCAGTGGGCAGCCAGTGGACATGAGGTTACGGTAATTACCTGTGCACCCAATCACCCGAAAGGCGAAGTATTTAAAGGCTACAAAAACGCCCTTTATGATGTTTCCCGCGTAGATGGCATTAAAGTCGTTCGGGTGTGGACCTATATAACAGCCAATGAAGGGTTCATAAAGCGCACCTTAGGATATGTCTCTTATATGGTGGCAGCCATTTTTGCCAGCTTTTTTGTCGGCAAGCAGGATATGGTTTTATCCACATCGCCACAGTTTTTTAACGGCCTTGCGGGCTTCTTCGTCGCCAAAATCAAACGCAGCCCCTGGGTTTTAGAAATACGCGACCTATGGCCCGAATCCATAGTTGCCGTAGGTGCCATAAAAAATACGCATATCATTAAGTTTCTCGAGCGTATTGAAGCATTTTGCTACCGCAAAGCCGACCACATCATCGCCGTTACTCAGTCATTTAAAAAACATATTCTCGCCCGCGGTGGCAGGGCTAATGCGTTATCAGTAATTTACAACGGCGTGGATTTGAGCCTCTTTGACAGTCAAGAACAGGCGTCTAAAGCTGATGCCGCGCAATACTTTGGCGTTCACTATGAACCGAGTATGTTTTTTGCCGCCTATGTAGGCACCCACGGCATGGCCCATCATCTTGAAACTATTTTAGAAGCGGCAGAAATTCTTAAAGATCACCCCTCCATTCGTTTTTTAATGGCTGGTGATGGCTCTGAAAAAGAAAAGCTTGTAAAAATGCGACAGGAAAAGAACCTTAAGAATGTGCTGATGCTCGATCAACTGCCCAAGGCTGACATGCCCCGTTTATGGCAATTAGTGGATGCAAGTATAGTTTTACTTAAAAAATCGGACCTATTTAAGACGGTTATTCCCTCTAAAATATTTGAAAGCATGGCTATGCGACGGCCTATTGTTTTAGGTGTTGAAGGTGAAGTGGCCGATATTATTCGCGAATCGGATTCGGGCGTGTGCATTGAGCCTGAAGACGCAGAGCAATTGGCCGAAGCGGTTGAACATCTTTTTGATCACCGCGGTTATGCCGAGTTGCTCGGCGATAATGGGTTGCATTATGTGGCGCGCACCTTTGAGCGCGGTCAGCTAGCCCTGCAATTTATGCATATTCTTGAAGACATTCACCGTCGCTCTGCCGTGCAATCCTCCACCAATCCTCTCGCCCCTCGCCAGCTACCCTAGATGTTATGAACTCGACCAATCAGCCATCCGCCATTCACTGGAATTCGCCCCTTACACTTTGGTTAAGCTTTGCAATAGCGGCGATTGCCCTAGGCTGGGTATTTGCCACCGGCCTTGAAAACCTTTGGTTTAATTGGCAGCACAAAGAGGAATACAGCCACGGGATTCTGCTGCCGTTTATCTCGCTTTTTTTGATATGGCAGAAGAAACATGAGATTGCCGCAGAGCCGTTTGTAGGCTCTTGGGCTTGACTTGGCATTTTATTATTAGGCACCCTGGGGTGTGATGCCGGTTCTTTAAGTACTTTATTCCCTGTAATGCAGTATTCACTGCTAATTGCCATAGGCGGCTTAACACTTGCCATTACCGGCTGGCGGGCATTTCGCTTTTTTGTGGTTCCCATCTTAATCCTATTATTGAGCGTTCCTTTACCCAATTTTATTTACAAAAACCTCTCGTTTGAATTGCAACTGATCTCCTCCTCCATTGGCGTGCACTTTATTCGCCTATTTAATATCCCTGTATATTTAGAAGGCAACGTAATTGACCTTGGCACCATGAAGTTACAGGTAGTAGAAGCCTGCTCTGGCTTACGTTATTTATTTCCACTGATGACCTTAGGTTTTATTGCCGCGCATTTCTTTAAAGTACCCCTTTGGAAAAAGGTATTGGTTTTTCTCTCAACTATTCCTATCACCGTATTAATGAATAGCCTGCGCATCGGCATTATTGGTGTAACCGTGGAATGGTGGGGCCAAGCCATGGCCGAAGGTTTTTTACATGATTTTGAAGGCTGGGTAGTTTTTATGGGTTGCACGGCCATATTGTTTTTAGAGATGGCTCTCATTGCCCGCTTTTCAACGCCGCGGGGCAAATTAATTGATTTCCTTATGATTGAATTACCCACAGATCGGCCAAAATCAACTCTGCCAGAGCAGCAGCGCCGCCTACCAGCCAGCTATTTACTGGCCTGCGCAGGTGCTGTACTCGTCTCCATTGTGGCCTATTTAAGCCCCAGCCAAAGCCTACAAACAGTGCCTCGCACAGCATTCACAGCGTTTCCATTGCAACTTGGCCATTGGTCGGGGGTGCGTACGCCAATGGAGCAGCGTTATATTGACGAGCTTAAGTTTGATGATTATTTATCTGTTGCCTATAAAAATAATCACAAAGATGCTGTGGATTTTTATGTAGCCTATTACAACTCACAAAGCGCCGGGCAATCAGCGCACTCGCCGCGCTCGTGTATTCCCGCCGGCGGCTGGGAAATTCAAAGCGCAACAACGCTAAGTTTGAGCAATTTTGCCAACAGCGGGAAAAGTCTCAAACTGAACCGCTTGCAAGTGCAGAAAGGCGATACACGCTTGATGGTTTATTATTACTTCAAACAACGGCATCGCCACATTACCAACGAATTTTTGGTTAAGTGGTATTTGTTCTGGGACGCCATGACCTTGCACCGCAAAGACGGCGCCCTAGTCAGACTAAGTTTTGTCACTGACAACAACACTACACTTGAGCAGGCCGATCAGCGAGCAGTGGATTTTCTTACCTTGGCATACCCCAGGCTTAACGGCCATATTCCCGACTAGGGGTTCTGCGTGATCTTTTTCATCTGTTTTATTGTGCCCATGTTATTAAGCTTAAGCTTAATTCCACCGCTTATTAAACTCTCGCCGATTGTTAAGCTAATCGACGCCCCCAATGAGCGCAAAGTGCATCAAAAGATAATCCCCCGCATAGGGGGGATTGCAATTGTGTGTGGTGCGCTTATACCTCTGCTTATTTGGCTGCCTAGCCACACCAACAATTTAAGCGTGTTTTTAGCCATAGGCGTTCTGGTTGCGTTTGGCATTTGGGACGATCGGGCCGATTTAGATTATCGTCTAAAATTATTTGGCCAAATTGCTAGCGCGGCAGTTGTTGTGTTTGGTGCAGATTTACGCCTCCTTAGCTTGCCATTTTTCCCTGACGTACTGCTGCCAATAGTGCTCAGCCAGGTGATTACACTTGTTTTTTTGGTTGGTATTATTAATGCGGTAAACTTGGTGGATGGCTTAGATGGCCTGGCAGGCGGCTCAACCCTTGTGGGTTTTAGTTTAATTGCCTTTCTTGGCTATCAAGCGGGGGATATGGGTTTAACCCTGATATGCCTGTGTGTAGTAGGCGCGTTAATGGGGTTTTTACGTTTTAATACCCACCCGGCCATTATTTTTATGGGCGACTGCGGTAGCCAATTTTTAGGGCTAATGGCTGGCATAGTCTCCCTCATGTTAACCCAGCAGGCGGACGTGGGCATAAGCCCGTTATTTCCACTGCTTCTGTTCGCGATTCCTATATTCGACACCTGCGTAGTTATTATGCGCAGGCTCGCCCAGGGCCGCTCGCCTTTTTCCCCCGACCGCAATCATATCCACCACCGCTTGCTTGCCGCAGGCCTCGATCATTACGAAACTGTAGTGTTTATTTATGTGCTGCAAGGGCTTTTAGCCCTGTTGGGATTTTATTTCCGCTATCATACTGACGCCGAAATATTGACCGTTCTTTGCTTGGTTTTGGTGACTTTATTCTCCTGGCTGACCTGGTGTGATAAGCATCCGGATACTCTCGGCCGCCTGCTTGCACCGCATATTCCAGCCACTAGCACCCGCAACCATCTCAAAGACGGTGCCCTGTTATTAAGCCGCTACAGCTTGGCCTTTTTGCTTTGTGGTTTATTAGTCAACAGCGCTTTCTTTACCGCAGCAAACAATAGTGACTTATTTATTCTGATTATCGGGCTTACATTGCTGTTTCTTGGCGCAAGTTTTATCAACCGCACCCAGCCCACCCTCGCTTGGCCCGAGCGCATGGGAATATATGTATTGTGTTCTACCGCTATATTTTTTTATTACCATATACCGGTGGATTTATCCGCCCCCAAATCGTTTATATTTTTGGCGTTTTTAGGTGTATTTTTATTCACCATTATCGGCTTACAGTTCTCTCGCCGCCACACCTTTGAATTAAGCCCTACCGATTATTTGGTTATTTTTATTACCCTCACCCTCGCTTTTTATCCTGTGAGCGATCCACAAACCCGCAATCTAACTATTAGCATTAGTTTTTTAATTGGTTTGTTTTACACCATGGAATACGTACTCAATAGCCGTATTTTCTCCACACTACAGCTGCGCGCCGGGCTGAGCATTAGCTGTATTTTAACCCTTTGCGCACTCCAGCATATTGTCTAAGCGGCGGCCTGGGTTTCCCCTCAAGAACTGCAGGCTCTATATAACCTGAGCCCATAATTTCTCGCTCAGCCTGCAGGCGTTGCATTCTAATTTTTAAACAGGCCCGCGCAATTAGCTAATTTACCCTGTCACGATTGTCACGGCTCTGCAACACAATGGCCATAAGCTCTCGCTCCATTCGTGCAATGTCAAATTGCGTTATTGTGACTTTTTAATCTATTCATTTCCCCATTTCCCACAGGTGCATTATGGTTTTGCGTTCCTCCTTAACTCTTAGCCTATGCCTTAGCGCAATCATATTGATTAGCGGCTGCGATAATAAAACTGATCGCAAAACCCGCTACCTCAACCAGGGTAAAGAGCAATTAGAAGCTAAGAATTATGAAAAAGCGCGTATCAGCTTTAAAAATGTTTTGCAGATAGACCCAAACGATCAGGAAGGCATGTATCACTTTGGTAAGCTCAGCGAGGCCAAACAGGAATTTCAACAAGCCTTTGGCTTCTACAGCAAAGTGGTTGAACTAAACCCTAACCACATAGGTGCCAACCTCGCGCTAACCAAATTTTACATGGCCGCTAATGTACTTGATAAAGCGGAAAATGCCTTGGCCCTAGTCGAATCGGTTGAACCTGCCAATCTCGATGCCAAAGTTATGCGGGCGGCTTTGTTCACTCGCCACAATAACAATACCCGTGCAGCGGATTTATTAAATGAAGTGTTAAGCAAAGCCCCTACCCACCGAGAAGCCCTTGCCATGCAGGCGGGTATGTTTACCGAAGCCGGGCGGGATGATGAAGCCCAGGCCTCGTTGGATAAGGCATTAGGGCAATACTCGCAGGACCCCACTTTTTTAACCCTGCAAAGCAGGCTTTATTTAAAGCGCGGCAAGACCGACTTAGCTTGGGACACCTATGAAAAAATAGCACTGTTGGAGCCGGAGAATTTCGCCCGCACCACGGAGATCGCCCGCATTATGCTGCAGAATCAGCAACGGGACCGCGCCCTTGCACTGGTGGATAAATTTATTAATGCTAATCCCGAGCATACCGATTCAAAAATCGGCAAGGTGGAAATGCTCAAAATGTTTGAACGCAAAGATGACGCCCTAGCACTGCTGGATAAATACATTGCCCAGTATCCTAACGAGCATTTATACGCCCTAACTAAAGCCTCTTACACCTTACAAGCGGACAAAAGGCCAGAGGCGATTGAACAGTTTAAAAAAATCGCTACCGCAGCGGCCGGCACCCCCAGCGAATTGCGAGCACTTAATATACTGTCGCGGGTATATATAGAAGACAAACAATGGGACCTTGCCAAAGTCGCTGTGGATACAGTGTTGAGTAAAAATGCCAAAGATTTGGATGCCCTAGAAGTGCGCGGCATGTTGGCGCTCAATCGTAAAGATTTTAACCAAGCCATAGGTGATTTTAGGGCCGTTGTCGCCGATAAACCCACTCAGATCAAAGTGTATTCCGCCCTTGCCAATGCCCACCTGGCCAATGGTGAAGGTGAGTTAGCAATTAATGTTTTGCAAGAAGGCGTGAAGGCCAACCCAACAAACGCTGCCTTACATATGGACTTAGCCAATCTATTAAAACGCAACAATGATCAAAAGGGTGCTACTAGCCACCTTGAAGAGGCGGTGAAGCTCGAAGGCCGCAATGCCAAAGCCCTCGACAGCCTAGTGAATATGTATCTGGAACAGAAAAAAGGCGCTGCTATTCGAGTATTTTCCGAGCCTTTGCATGAGGATAAAGAATTGGGCCGTTTAGCCCGCTACTACACGGCGCTGTCCTATTCTGCTGAAGATAAGCCCCAACAGGCCCTTGAATTATTTGACGCACTATTGAAGGAAAAAGCGGATTTTATTGAAGTGGTTTCTGCCCGCGCCAAAACTATGGTGCAAATGGGCCAGAACGCCCAGGCTCGCACCTGGTTGCGCCAACAATTGCCCAACCTGCCCACCAACCAAGCAGTGGTACACAATTTAATTGGCGAGCTTGCACTGACGGATAAGGATTTCCCTCAGGCCATCGAAAACTTCCAACAAGCTATAAAACTGCAAGATACCTGGGCCATACCCTACGCTCATTTGGCCAATGCCCAGCGCAAGAATAATAATTCCGCTGCAGCTGAGGCCACCTTGCAGGCCGGCCTTAGCAAACAACCTAACCATTTATTACTGCTGAATGATTTAGCGTCTTTGTATGAAGCCAACCGCCAACCGGAAAAAGCCATAGAGCTGTACCAAAATTTTTATAAAAATAATGGCCAACCGGAAATTATTGGCAACAATTTAGCCATGTTATTGGCCACCTACCGCTCAGACGTGCAAAGCAACCAAATGGCACTTTCCATTGCCGACCAACTGCGCAGCAGTAAAAACCCTTTGTATTTGGATACCGCAGGCTGGGTTTATTTTAAACAAGGCCGTTTAGATGATGCCAAAAACCTATTATTGGATGCCCAAAGCAAATACGACACGCCGGTCATTAACTATCATTTAGGTGCAGTTTATATGGCCCAGAAGGATAAAACTTCCGCCAAATACCATCTTGAAAAAGCCCAGAACGATAAGAGTAATTTCCCAGGCCGTGCGGAAGTAGAATCCTTATTGAAAACCATTGCCCAGGAATAGTGGCGAGGAGATTTACTCCTGTCGATAGGAGCAGGCCTAGCATTCAGAATGCTGAGCGACCCTTTCACCCTTGCGTAGGTATTTAGCAATGGTTGTTTGCGCAGTTTGCATGCAACACATTTCCACCGATTCACGCACTCAAAAGAAAGAAGAGTTTTGAGTGCGTGAATGGCAGTTTTTAAGTGTGCCACGAAAGTTCAGCATTCATGGATTTCTTATAGCCATAAATCTAAAAAATGGAATGCTGACTGGGCTAACTCACAACAAAAATGCGATGGTTGCACAAAAAGAATGCGTATTTTGGGGGAGGTAATAGATACTGCGCTAGAGCGAGGAATTTGCTTTCAAATACTCCCTAGCACCATTTACATTTTGCAAACCCACCTGCGAATTAATTTCCTTATTAAGTAATCTGCTGGCAAATCTGGTTTGCGGATCAGTTGAGAAGCCCAGCAGCCAGGATTATTTTTAATGAGCGTCCTTCGCAATCATGTTGTTTAAACGCCGGGCCGCACTGCTCCAACCCAACGAATACGCCCCCAATCAAGCGCTTACCTGGCAATGTTAAGTTAGCTATTGTTGCTGCTAGTTATTTACCGTTTTGTCCAGCGCCGGCCAGGCGTTCTGCTCTCCAGCACCGCCACACTGTCACATTGGTCATAAATCCATGCGAAAAAATTCATAATTTAGCCATTGAACCTTAATGAAGTTTTGTGAGTATGACTGCGCGTTATAACGCACTGCCCAATTGCAAAGGACCCCTGCACAGAGCCACACAATCCGGCTCACACACTTAAAAAGGACACTGGGACGAAATAGCTAAGTTGTTTTAACAACCTGATATTCCAAAACCCTTTATGGAGTCAAACATGAAATTAAAAGCCTTATTCGCTGCCGCTGCTATGGCCGCCTCTTCCGCCTCATTCGCTTTGATCGACAATGGCGACAACTATGCAACTTTGACCGGTGGCGAGATGATTCTTGTTGCTTGGGATGACGTTGCTCAAAAGTCAATCGTTTTTGATACAGGCGTTAACTTTAAGCAAATCGTCGACAACAAAGATGCCCTGGCCCCTACCATCATCAACTTAGCTGCCATTGATTCAACTTACAAAAGCTTCTTCAACAACAATTTCAGCAATGTTTACTGGAATGCTTATGTAGGCAGCAAGTGGAGCAACGGCGAACTTTTCAACAGCAACAAATATTTCGGTTATGGCTTCACAGCTAAAGACAAAGAATTTGAACTGGCCAACCCACGTGATTTCGGTACTGCAGTTGCACAAATCGAAGCGGCTTCTTTCCGCATTGACGCGCAACATGCGTTCGGTGCGAATAACGACCCTACTGATGTATCAGTTAACCGTTCATACCGCGCAGCTTCTGGCTCCGATCCACACTACATGGGTGACCTCACTACTTTCTGGGGCAACCAAATGGGCGGCAACTACCCATTGGGCACCAGCGCTAAGGCCGGTGAATTCCTGACTTTGGTCTACAACACTGCCAACTTCGACACTGCCGAAGGCACTGTGTTGGCTCTTGGCCGCATCGTGTTTGACCCAACTACCGACTCTCTGCGCATCAACACTCCATTACCAGCCGCTGCTTGGTTGTTAATGTCTGGTATTGCTGGTTTCGGCGCCATCGCTCGCCGTCGTAAGCAACAAGCTTAAGTTCTGTACCGGCGGTTCGCCGCCGGTTTTCCTCAACTCTTCTTTGGAGATTCCCATGAAAATTAAAGCCCTAGTTTCTGCCCTGTTGGCCGTTGCCGCCGCCCCTTCTTTTGCTTTAGTGCCCGGCGCTGAAGGCAACAGCAACCCTATCCTGCACGTATACGGCTCAGGCGCCACTGCAGTAGACAAACAATTAAAAGAACTGGTTAAAACCATCTGCCAACCTGGCACCTTGGATATCTTCTCTGACGACGTAACCAAGCCAGAAGGCAATAAATACGCTGCTTACTACTGCGTAGTATCTCCTTCAGACGTACCTGGCCTGTCTACCACTACCAACTTGATGATCCACAAAAACTCTAACGGTGGCTCTTTTAACGGTGTAGGCCCTGTAGCCAATGCCGCTGTTGAAGACCAAATGGTTATCCAAACTGGTGCTGGCTTCTGTGGTACTGCTCCTGCCGGTGCTGACGCTGGCGTTCCAGTGTGGGCCTGTAGCCGCACTCAAGTAGACAACACTAAAGTAGTTGACTTCGGTATTTCTGACGTAGAGCCAGCTCTTTGGGCGAAATTGAACCGCGCTTTCCCTGCTAATAACATCGTTACTACTGCGATGAATGCCAACACTTTTGGTATTCCAGTTACTGTTGCTTTGCGTAACGCTCTGCAAACTGCTCAAGGCCTGCCCAGCGGTTCAGAACTGGCTGAAGACCAACCTAACCTGTCTCGCTCTGAAGTAGCTAGCATCCTTGGCGGCGCCATCACCAGCTGGAACCAGTTTAAAGTTAACGGCGTTTCCTTGCCTGCCAACGCTTTGGTTGCCCCTGTGAACGCTCGCGTTCAAGTTTGCCGCCGTGTAGAAGATTCAGGCACCCAGGCTCAGGCCAACGTGTTCTTCCACAACTTCCCCTGTGACAGCGGCGCTACCAAAACTGCTGCGGATAACACCAGCTTCAGCTCTACCTCTGACGGTAAAACAGCTGATGACAACCTGAACCCACTGCCCGCTACTTCTGCTGTTATTCACCAGCATGAAGGTTCCGGTGGTGTTACCGACTGCTTAAACGTATTGCAAGATGCCAACGCTTGGGCCATCGGTATCCAATCTAGCGAGAAAAGCGGTGCCAAATTCCGCTTCGTGAAAATCGACGGTTACCTGCCATCTCTTGAGAACGTCGCCAATAACAAATACCACGACTGGTTCACTGCTACTATCCAATGGCGTGTAGCTTCTGCTCCTAGCGCACCTACTGGTGATAAGTTAAAAGTACTTGAACTGATCCGTAACGATGCTTCAAGCCCAGCTATCCTGGCTCAATTGAACGCTTCATTCAATCAGTCTTGGACTACTGGCCCTGGCCAAGTGGGTTTATTGGCTCTGCCTTACAAGCCTTCTGCCACTAACAAAGTGTTTAGCGTTGCCAACCCAGTTGCTACTGCTTCTCGCGAAGGCAAAACCGGTACCGGCGCACCAAACTCTTGTAAGACTCCTATCATTGTTAACAACGCTGAAATCTAAGGGTTTTAGTTAGTTAATTCACATTGCCAGGGATGGCATTTGCAAATAATAGGGAAATAAAAAAAGCCAGCGCAATGCTGGCTTTTTTTATTTCTGTGGCAAACTATTTTTTAGTTCATTCGCTTTTTAGTTCATGGGCAATGCTTACACTCTATTTTTAATACGAATCGTGCAGAAATATCCCAGCATTCCACACTGGCTAATGGGCAAAAATTAAATGCACTCGAATATATCCTGCCAGCTCCAAATCGCTTAATCACAACCAATTTTGCCGTTAACACTTAATTAAGCTGTTATCGGCGCATTTCAGTTCTCGTAGCTTGCCGCCTCCTTTACTCCCATCCTTGCAATTAATTAAATCCGTTAGAACATACACGCCACCGGATTGGCCGAAAGCCACCACGGCTTATGCCCGCTAAATAGACTTTTGATTTACCCGCGCGCTTAACGCTTCGGCGGATTCCACTCGCTCGGAGTATCGATCAGTTAAATAACCGCTTTGATCGCGCAATAAAAGGGTGAATTTAACCAGCTCCTCCATCACATCCACCAGCCGGTCATAAAAAGCCGATGGTTTCATGCGGTCCTGCTCGTCAAATTCTAAAAAGGCCTTTGCCACCGATGATTGGTTGGGGATAGTAAACATGCGCATCCAGCGGCCCAACACCCGCAACTGATTCACCACATTAAAAGATTGCGAGCCGCCGCATACTTGCATCACTGCAAGGGTTTTGCCCTGGGTGGGCCGCACGGCGCCCATGGCAAGGGGAATCCAATCAATTTGTGCTTTGAACACCGCGCTCATGGCGCCGTGCCGCTCCGGCGAACACCACACCTGCCCTTCCGACCAAAGCACCGCCTCCCGCAACTCTTGCACCTTGGGGTGGGTTTCATCGGCATCATCGGGCAGGGGCAACCCCGCAGGGTTAAACACCCTAGTTTGAGCCCCCATACGAATCAAAAGGCGCTCGGCCTCCTCTACCAGCAAGCGGCTAAACGAGCGCGGGCGATTGGAACCGTACAACAACAAAATACGCGGTTTGTGGTTGCTGATTGTCGCCGTCGGCAATTCGGGCACCGCAAAAAGTTCTTCGTTAATATTGGGCAAATCGCCAATTTCGTCAGGTTTGTTTGTCGTCACAGGTTAACCTCTGCGGTACGGGCCGCACATGCCACCCAACAGGGCGATATTTTTGCCGGGGGTGTTTAATTTGACGGGAGATAATTGTGTGGTGGTTGGCCGAGCCAATGAATTGCAGCAACCTAGGTTAAACCCCAGCTAGTAACACACTCGCAAGACAGGCAATGCCTTCTTTGCGGCCGGTAAACCCCAGCTGTTCCGTGGTGGTGGCTTTTACATTAACAGCGTCCAATGCCACCGCCAGATCCTCGGCAATTAAGGGCACCATGCGGGGAATGTAAGCGGCCATTTTCGGCGCCTGGGCGATGATGGTCATATCCGCATTCACCACCTTAAATCCTTTGGCTCGCACCTTGGCCACCACCATACGCAACAGGGCGCGGCTATCGGCATTGGCGTAGGTGGGGTCAGAATCGGGAAAGTGGCGGCCTATATCGCCCAAGGCCGCAGCGCCCAAGAGTGCATCCGCCAGGGCGTGCAGTAATACATCGCCGTCCGAATGGGCAATCAGGCCTTGGCTGTAGGGAATCACCACGCCGCCTAATACTATTTTGTCGCCGGGGCCAAAGGCGTGTACATCAAACCCTTGGCCGATGCGGATATTCATAAGCCCTGCTCCTCGTGGCGGTGCAGAATAAATTCTGCCAGCGCTAAATCCTCTGGCAGGGTTACTTTGATATTGTCCCGCCGGTCGGCAACCAGCAGTGGTTTAATGCCCATTAATTCCATAGCCGAGGCCTCGTCAGTGACGGTTTGCGCCAATTTATGGGCCTGCTGCAGGGCCTGTTTAAGCTCGCCGAGGCGGAACATTTGCGGTGTGTGGGCCTGCCAAATCTGGCTGCGATCAAGGGTGCAG
>JACCDN010195342.1_pt1 | contig 12405 bp, 13 predicted proteins | sample 7441691 | NCBI WGS metagenome assembly JACCDN01 (sample SAMN15323439, study PRJNA562643) | freshwater metagenome | isolation source: river surface water | place: USA:Blue River Watershed | collected 2017-08-16 | reverse complement strand
GTGGTTGTTGTAGTTTCTGTGTTGTAGTCTCTGTATAGGGGAGGTGTGATATCCCGATTCACTGTAAGGGGGGATTCCTCAGTCCCTGTGAATTGGGGTTGCCTGTTTACTGTAAATGGTGATTCCCCATTCCCTGTAAATTGGGATTCCCCATTTACAGTAAATTCCTCGGAATTACGCGGGTTTCCAGAGGCTGTCGAAGTTGTTTTCTGGTTCTTTGGGCTGTTTTTGGACAGCAGTTTATCCAGCGCAGCATCCATTAGTTCGTGATTTCTGAAATAGAAGGTTAGATTGCTGCGACGGTCCACATAGCTGCAGTAGAACTTCCCCTGAAATTTATCCACAGCCTTGTCGAATTCGGTTTTGGATTTGTAGCGGATACCGATTTTGTCGAATGCCGTCCGGAATTCATCGACTGACATCCCCAGTTCCTCCGTCCAGCTGTCGCCGATTTTATAGGCAGGATGGTCGGAAGGAAGCAGGAATTTGTAGAACCCCTCAGAATGATTTTCGAACCAGTAGTCCAGCTGTTGCATCACCAGACAGCCAAGAACTCCGCCGGCGATTGCATGCAATTCCTTGACGTAGGGGATCGTGTTCCGGGTAAGGTGGAGGATCCGGTTTTTCATATCTTCATCCCGCCATTAACTACTAAATCTTTCGAATGAATAGCCCTATTTTTCCTCTCATTGGTCGATACCCTATCTAAACAAAACAAGGACTTATTGAGACTATTGGCACCATTCTGTGAGAGATTGTTGACGTTATAACCCGCTGATCCAGAACGGGTTTTCGGTGCCTGTAAGACTTGGCTACGAACCAAGGGGTAGGGAGTTCGAATCTCTCCGAGCGCGCCAGAATACAAGGCCTTCAGCGATGGAGGCCTTTTCTTTTGCATAATTGAAAGCCATCTGCATAATTGAAATGGTGCTAACTGGCGCTCTTTATCGGCTCGATCATCAGGCCTTTGCTCTGTTCCCAGCTTTTCCAGTAGCCGATCTATGAATCGCCCACACGCATCTACGATGTGTAAAAAATTCAGAAAACCTTAATTTTCACCGAGCTAAATGACGTCCAAGATCTGATTCAAGGACGTCCAAATGAACAAATTACTGTCGCGCGTACTGATAAGCAGCTTGCTCTGCGGCGCAATGCCCGCGTTTGCCGATGATGACCACAGTAGTAGCAGCAGTAGTGGTGGGGGTGGTAGCAGCTCCGGCGCCGCAATAGGTATTGCTGTTGGTGGTGTCGCAATTGCAGGCTTGATTGGATACCTGATCTATAGGGCTAACAAAGATAAGGACCAGGGTCTTCCTAAGGCTGAAGATCCGTTTGCGGTTCAGCCAAACGAAACAGCCACGACTAATGTGCCACAGACGCCATCGACAGGCGCTGCAAGCGGTGGCATTGGAAGTAACCAAAAGCTCGAATTCTGATGGTGTCGTGTATGCGCCAAAAATCACGAAAATCCAAGCTGTTCGCCGTACCAGCCTTGATATCCTGTTCAATCTGGGCGACCTCGGCGCTTGCGGGCTATATTGAATCAAAACAGGCTTTTGAGCGCCATGATTATGGAATTGCCTATGGCCAGTGCATTGGATCAGCGAATACAGGAAGCAGTGATTGCCAGAATGCAATCGGCTATCTCCTTCGCTTTGGTTATGGCATTAATAAAGACTCTGCGGAGGCACGTCGATGGTTTCAACTGGCAGCATCCAAGAATAATGCAGCAGCTCAGTACAACCTCGCGTTGATGTTAGCCGCAGGGGAGGGAGGCAGCCAGGATTATCAGCAGTCAGCAAAGTGGTTGCTAAGAGCGGCTGAAGCGGGGAATTCAAAAGCGCAGGCAAACCTTGGAACTGTGTATTCGCAGGGTATAGGTGTTGAGTCCAATCAAGAAAAGGCCGTTTTCTGGTGGAAGAAGGCCGCAGAACAAGGGAACCCGATTGCCCAGAACAATTTAGGATGGGCCCTAATAAAGGGCACGGGTGTTAATACCAACCCAGCTTTAGGCAGAATCTGGCTTGAAAAGGCAGTGTCTCAGACAGGAGATCCTGAAGCGAAAGCGCTGGCGCAAAATAATCTATTGGCAATACCCAAGCCAGATTTGCCAAAGGAACAGAGTATTGCAAGAACTTCAACGGACATTCGCGTTGATTTTACAAAGCCTGACTCCGATGGGAAAACCACAATTCGTCTGAAGTCGAATGATGGCTCAGGTATCCAGTCACTTCGTGTCTCGGGTAAGGAGCTGGGTAGTAGCAGTAACGGTAGCTACACCGTGACCCGTTATGTACCTATTGGTAAGACGGATATTGAGGTTGTTGCGGTTGGCGAGAATGGCGAGCGATTCACCCGAAACTATACGATTGATCGAGAGGGTCAGGCTATACAAACCGCACTACCGGAGCTTGATCCATCAAGAATCATTGAGAGTCAGAAGCGTGATGCGGTAGCCATCATCATTGGTGCCGAGCAATATGAATCCTTGCCGCCAGCGGAGTTCGCTGACCATGATGCTCGGAGCTTTTTCGATTATGCCAATAAGGCATTAGGTGTTCCTAGCAAGAAAATCATGGTCCTGACCGGGAACAAGGCGAAGCGTAACGACATTCTTCAGGCCACCCGCAACTGGTTAGCTGCGGAAGTCAATGACAACCGTACTGATGTCTACGTCTTCTATTCAGGCCACGGACTTGCATCACCCGATGGAAAAAAACGCTATCTTTTACCAGTTGATGCCAAAACTGATCTTCTGGAAGACACGGCGATTTCTCAGGAGCAGCTGGTCAAGATCATTAATGCCCAGCATCCACGTTCAGTCACATTAATTACAGACAGCTGCTATTCAGGGGTTTCCCGAACGGGCAAATCATTGCTGGCGTCGGCTCGTCCTATAGCAATTTATTCGGAGGCCGAGGCGCTCCCTGAAAACACAACTGTCATGTCTTCTTCATCGGGCAATCAGGTTTCTGTCTCCTCACCAGATCTAGGGCACGGTCTATTTTCGTATTTCGTCATGAAAGGTCTGGAAGGTGATGCAGATCAGAACGGTGATCGTCGAATTACGGCGCAGGAACTTTATGCCTATGTGGCAGAACGGGTGTCCAAAGAGGCAATTCGACGGGGCGCGCAACAGACACCGACTTTAGCGGGTACTTCTACTCGATTACTGACCCAACCGAGGTAATCATCATGAAACCAGCCTACATCACAGCACTTTTGTTAGCCACTAACCTAGCATGGTCTGCTTCGGGGGCAGAAGCATCTCAACTTGTGAGTGAGGAAGAGGTGCGTATGTATCAGAGTATGGTGGTACCGACTGCTGAAAGTTTACCCCCAGATGATCCTGGTGCGCCGCGTATCGTGATTTTTCAACCGGATGTGGATAAATCCATACGCTCGCCATTCCAGATTGAGGTATTTTTCCGTCCGAACGATGGACAGAGAATTGCATGGGATTCGTTCCGAGTTTATTACGGTACGTTTCAGTTTGATATCACGAACCGAATTCTGCCGATTGCGAAAATTCACGACAACAGTATTTTCATTTCCCATGCAGAGATTCCTGCAGGTAAGCACAAGCTGACATTGAAAATTGCAGATGAAAAACAGCGTATATCACGGCGTGATGTCGAGATTCTGGTGAGAAACTAGTCATGAATCTGGGTAGATTCATTTTTGTTATTAGCACACTTGTCTTGCTTTACATGGGTAAAGGCGTTGCTGCTAATAATCTGGATCCATTAGCTCAGGCCGGCGCCTATACGCAGGCAGGCATGTACCAGCCGGCGGTCGATGCGCTAAAACAATTTGAACCTAAATCCAGATTGGATGCATCCAAACTCAATGTTGCGATTGGTCGAATCTACCTTGAGTTGGGGCAGCCCCAAAAGGGGCGCTACTATTTCCAAGAGGCATTAATGGAGTCGCCAGCTTACCCAGATGCCCAGCTAGGATTGGCAGAGGCTCAGATGCGCCTTGGAGATACGCTAGGGGCAAAGGAAACGCTCAAGGAGGTGGCAAAATCTGGTGCTGATCCGATGGAGTCACAGTATCTGTGGGCACAAATCGATGATTTAGCGGGCAATCAGATTGGAGCTGACACTCGCCTGAAGAAGCTGAGTGCCAAGTATCCGACTAAGGATATGCCAGTCGTTTACTGGGCAAAACTCAAATTGTCCCGAGGTGACTTGGATGGTGCCATCAGTTACCTGAAGATACAGCGAAAGAAGTTTGAATCTTCAGCGGCGATCAATGAAACGCTCGGCGATGCGTTATCCGCAAATGGGCAGGTCAGTCAGGCGATTGCCTCAGAAAAGACTGCACAACAGATTTATCTCAAACAGGGGCGAATGCAGCAGGCAATGGCAGTGCAGCTTAAGCTCACCCGATTGGGAGGTAAATCTGAAAGTTTTATCGATTCCAAGATTGCTATATCAGAACAACGCCCACCCAAGGGTGCACTTCCCTCAGAAGGTCCTCCATCAGCAACAACCCCCAAAGGAAGTGGAGAGACGGAGCCCCCCCTGTTGTCTCGTCGTGGCGTTACTAATAAAGATATTCGCAATATGCCGGAATACGCCCGGCCCGGCATTCCAGCCTTTTATGAGATGTTTCCATTTCCCACGGGCACCCAGATCACGGGAGGTAGCGGCGTGGTGATTGATAGTGGACGAAAGGTGGTGACAAATCGTCACGTTGTTGAACAGGGTAAAGATTTTGCTGTTCGGAATGGGCTTGGGGATGTTTCGAAAGCCCGAGTCGTTTTTAAGTCTGATACTGATGACCTAGCTGTTCTTGAGTTAGACACACCGTTTCCTAAAGACAGGGCAGTTCAGAATGAATCATTCCAGCGTGCCAAACCGGGAAGCTCAACGGTAGTTATGGGGTATCCGCTTTGGTATGTATTGGGTAGCTCAACGCCGTCGCTAAGTAATGGGGTCGTCGCTAAAGGTACTGGCATCAATGAAGACCCTACCACCTTTCAGCTAACGGCCAAAATTAATAAAGGCAATTCAGGTGGGCCGGTATTTGACATGCAGGGCAATCTCATCGGTATCACAATGGGCAAGCTGGATAACGAAGAAATTCGTAAAAATGATGGGTTGGCGCCCGAGGACATCAACTTCGCTATTCACGTGGATCGCCTCAATAAACCGTTGAATATGAAGTTGACCAGTGTTGGTGTTAAAGAAAGACCAATGCTCAAGCCTGAAGATATTTACCAGATGATGGTTGGCAAAGTGGTGATTGTTGCCGTGGCCTTGAACTGATATGAACAGAGATCTATTGCTAAAGGTGTTTTACGGAGCGACATGGGTTTTACTCATGCTGATATCCGTTAATGCAATCGCCGCCTGGGTGCCTGGCTCTGGCGAGCAATATTTTGGTCCTGAAACATCGGAGACAGAGGCGTGCGCCATCGCTGAAGAATCTGCTAAAACAGATGCGCTTCGCAGCTTTTATGGCGAAACACTCTCTATAGATCAGCAGATGTCCTGCCGAGAGACTTCAGACATGATGCAGGATTCCAGCTACTGTCAGATGAATAAAATTCTCTGGAATCAGGTGGGTGGCGATATCCGAAGTGTCAGTCAGATTAGCCAGCAAGTGAGCAAAGTGACTGGGAGTCGAGTTTGTCGAGTCCAACTGGTCGCTGATGTTGTCGTCAACCGGGGTAAACCTGATCGAGATTTTGATCTTGGTGTTCGGCTGAATAATACGGCATTCAGGGAAGGGGAAGCGTTATCTTTAACCCTGGAGCCAAGCCAGCCGATGTATGTGGCGATTTTCAGTTGGCTACCTTACCCGAATCGTGATGCACGGGTTGAGCGGATTTTTCCGAATGCACACGAATCCATTGGGCGCATTGATCGTAAAAGATTAGTTCCTAACAACACCTATCGCTTCCAGGTAGAACTGCCGCCTGTACTGCCACGTAATCGAAAGCTGCTTGATGAATATCTGCTCATCGTGGCGAGTAAGCAGCCGGTGAATTGGCGAGACACCTACAGTTTTCAGGAATTCAACGCGAGACTTTCCGAGTTTTCACTTGACCAGATCAGGTACGTCAAACGCGCCTACCAGATCGTTTTGCCCGCAACACATCAATAATCGAGGAATCCATCATGAAAAGCACGCAACTTCTTTCAATGACCGCTTTGGCCGCAATTGTTACCGCATGTTCATCAACGCCACCTTACGGCACTGCTGAATATGCCGCTCACCAGGAGCAGCAAAGACAAAAGGCCATGGCAAAACAGGCGGAACAAACCATCGATAAGGCACCCGACTGGTTCCTGCAGCCGCCGTCCGATAGTGCCTACATGTATGCGGTGGCCACTGATTATTCGTCGGATCTACAATTTGCCCTAGATAAAGCAATCCTGAATGCCAAAGTTGGCCTGGCAGCTCAGGTCAGCAACAAAGTGTCTTCAACCATGAAAGAGTTCGCCGTCGAAGCAGGGGTAGGCCAGGATGCGCAATTCAACCGTGAAATCGAGCGAGCTTCTAAAGAGGTTATTTCAGAAGTAAATCTCGGTGGATTTAATGTGGCAAAGCGTCAAATCATGCCGCAAGGAGCTGGTTATCGAGCCTATGTTCTACTCCGTATCCCTGTCGTTGACATGAATAAAGCGATAGTCGATCAAACCAAGAAGAATGCCGCTCTGGATGCTAAGCTGAAGGCGACCAAGGCATTCCAGGAGCTTGAAAAAGATATCGCCAATAGTCAGCAAAAGCCGCCTGAAGCGACAACTGCATCACAGGAAGGCACAGCAACGCCACTTAAGGATGGCCAGTGAGGTTCTGCGTAGCGCTTAGCCTGATTCTGCTGTGCGGGGTAGGTTTTATAGAGTCTACCCACGCATCAGATTGGGCTGAATCCAGTGAGGTTAGGCGTCGTCTTGATCAACTTAAGGCACGGCCGGTACAGGCATCGCAGACACACTACGTGGATGAGATGCCAGATCAGGCAATGGTTGCGCTTCAGAAAACTGTAAAACCCTGGCGGAGCGTAAGCTATGACGCTATTGCACCAACTGAGCTTCCAAAACACTCAGGGCATACCCGATCCATTACTGTCACCGAGGCCGACAAACTGGGGTATCAGCTCAACAATGCTGAAATGAGGAACAAGGTGCTTGAGCTATATCGACGCCCGGATATTGTTGTCGAACAATACGTCATCGGACAATAGAAGATCAAAATGAGATTGTTACTGGTCGAGGATGACAACTTACTGGCCTCCGGGTTGGTCTCAGCGCTAAGTAGAGCAGGATATCGCGTGGATCATGTGAGTGATGGTCAATCAGCGATTACTGCTCTCCTGGAAGGTGGATTTGATCTCGTTATTCTTGACCTTGGCCTTCCCAAAGCAGATGGTATGACGGTTATAGAGCGCGTTAGGTCAAAAGGAGTGGGCTTGCCGATATTGATTCTATCTGCACGAGATGCCTTGAAGGATCGTATCAAGGGCCTCGATGTGGGGGCAGATGATTATCTGACCAAACCTTTTGAGCTTGACGAATTGTTAGCGCATATCCGGGTACTAGAACGAAGAAGAAGCGGTGCAGCCGTTAATTTATTAGTTGTTGGCCCTCTGAAGCTTGATTTGGGCGCTTACGTGGTTACCTGGAAAGGACGCCCGGTCGATCTCCAGCGACGTGAATTTATGCTGGTTAGAAAACTTGCTGAAAATCCGCAGCAAATTTTTAGTCGACATCAGCTTGAAGAATCGCTTTATGGATGGGGTGAGGGTGTCGAAAGTAATGCGATTGATGTGTATGTGCATCAAATCAGAAAAAAACTGGACGCAGATGTGATTAAAACTGTACGCGGCATAGGCTACCGAATCGGTGACCTCAATGAAAAGTAAATATTTCTCTTTACGCCGTCATCTGGTGATTGGCATCGTGAGTGCTACAGTCCTTATCCTCGGCGGTGTTGCCTTTGCAACGTATTGGGCGCTAGAGCATGAAACCGATGAAATTTTCAAAGCACGGTTAGCCACTTCGGCTCGGGTGCTTGAGGCACTCATTACAGACCAGATCGAACACCGTCCCCCCAATGATCCGATTTCAATCTCCTTACCTGCATCGATAGAAACAAACTCGAGCGCCACCGGTGATTCTTCGGGGCATGAGTATGAACGTAAAATCGCCTTTCAAGTCTGGAACGATACTGGCTTACTGCTTGCCAAGTCCGAGTCGGCACCAGCAAAACCGTTAAGCCCCTTTGTGGAGGGTTCTAGCAATCAGAAGCTAGATGACGAATATTGGGAAGTGTTTGCTTTGAAATCCGGTGGGATCTGGGTGCTTGCCGCGGAGCATAATGAAATCCTGGATGAAAAGACACATAAGCTGGCTTTAGCAGTGCTGACGCCTTTTTTGTTTGGCACTCTCTTTTTATTAATCATTGTTAATGCACTTGTGCATTTCAACCTGACACCGCTTAAAAATCTTGCTGTTAAGATTTCGAGTCGAGAGCCTGAGTCGTTAACGCCCATCTACTTTGATTCAACACCTATTGAGCTCAAACCAGTACTGGATGAGCTGAATGAACTCATGGTTCGGGTTAACAAGGCATTCAAAAGAGAGCAATGGTTTATTGATGCAGCCGCTCATGAGCTTCGCACTCCGATTGCTGCACTTCAGATTCATGTTCAAAACGCGTTAAGTGCACAGACAGACGCTGAACGAAAAGAATCGATGATCGCGGCCTTGGAAGGACTCCGGCGCACCACGCGTTTGGCAGAGCAATTGCTCGCATTCAGCCGGGTTGCCAGCGCAACAGATGATCAGAAAAAGAGCTACCTCATGCTAGATGTTGTTTGTCGCGAGATTGTCCGATCTTTTGAGAAAGTATTTGAAAGCAAACAGCAGTCGGTCAATATCGCTGTCCAGGGTGAGTGCGTCATACAAGCTGATCTGGACAAAATTGAACGCTTGATTCAGAACCTTCTGGATAACGCTTCAAAATATGGTGCTAGTCCAGGAGTCATCCAGATCGACATTACGACAGCGCCTGATAAGGTCGAACTCAGAGTGTCCAATCAAGGAGCGATCATCCCTGATGAAGAGAAGAGCAAGATTTTCGAACCCTATTATCGAGTGCTTGGGCAGAAATCATCAGGTACTGGCCTTGGTTTGGCAATCGTGCAGCAGATTGCGCAGCAAAATAATGCCACCGTTAGGGTTGAAGACCTGAAGAACGGGGAAGGAACAGCTTTTGTTGTTCAATTCCCCGTTGCAGGTTAGCGGATGGTTGCTATGAGACTACTGTTGCAGATTTCGACTGGCAGCCGCTTTTTTTAGTCGATCAATATGGTTTTTCTCGCCCAGTATTCGTGCCGTTTTGACATTCGCGTCAGTCGGTTCAGGGAATGAGCCTCCCGACAATCCCACCATGTAATTCACGGCGCGTGCTACCTCGATATCATACAGTTCAGGTGCGCCGCCTTTGGGTGGCATCATCCGGATACCGGTGAGCGCACTTCCCACGAGATCGTCGTAACCTTCAGCAATCAGAGGTGCCCAAACCTTTTTCTTGCCTGCCTGTGGAGCCCCTGCTAGGCCGTGTCCGTGACAGGTGATGCAAACCTTCTGATAAACCTGCTCGCCTGTCATGGCGACTTTGCCAAAGTGGATGTTTTTGTCCTGTGCAAGCGCAGATTGTGCGCCAAGAATCCCTAAAATCACTAGGCAGTTTGCGCGAATATTCATAGTGTCTTCTCCACAGTTCAAGGCATTAGGAAGGGTAGGTTGCCTGAACGCAGCGAATATCCTGCATAAATGAACCCGATAAACAGCAGAACACCAAGAAAGCAGTGCTGGCGTTTGATACCTAGAGATTTATCTCCGAATTTGTAACCGCTAAGCATAGCCCGGATAAGGTTCTCTTTGTGCAGAATGCTCGATAGGAAAACGCCACAAACATGGATGATGACGATGGTAACCATGATCGATGCCAAAGCTTCGTGTCCCTGCTCAACAAAAGAACCCCCGAGATCATTGAAGAGCATCCATCCTGTCATGCCCATGCCTAATCCACCGGTCAGTAACAACACAATGGCAACGGCACCTGCAGGATTGTGGCCTATGTAATGTTTGGGTTCTTTGCTGAATAGTCCATTCACATAATCAAGAACTGCAGCAGGACTACGTATGAATTCTAGAAACCGGGCATATTTTGTTCCAACAAAGCCCCACATAATCCTGAAAAGAATTAATCCAGCCAAGAGATATCCTGAGACCATGTGCCAGTCTCTTAGTTTCTCTGATTCACTCGTAGCGTAGGCTACGATAAACGATGCCACCAACAGCCAGTGAAATATCCGCGTAGGGAGATCCCAGACAAGGATCTTTTGTTTTTCATTTCCTTGTAAACGCGGCATCATTTGCTGAATCCCTTCGGCAGCTTTAGCGACTTTTCGTTGAAATCACCCTTGTCGGCCTGTGTGTGGCAGACGGTACAGTTACTGAATGAAGATCCTGTCGGAGGATTTTTTCCATGCTCGTTCAAAAACCATCTGGTCTTTGTCATTCTGGCTGTTTCTTCTTGGGGGGCCACTTTTGCTTTTCTACCCGACTGCGTCATGAGATATGAATGAATTGCCTCAAGAGTATGAGCGTCCAGGCTTGCATCCGTGCCAAAGTGCTTGCCCAGATTTGAAAGCTGTATGTTCCACCCTGCCTGGCTTAAACCTTTGGCAGGATAGGGCGTGTGGCAGCTTCCGCACTCCTGAACATAGACTTCCGGATAGGGACCGTAGTTATGGTCACCGGCCTGAACACCACCGGCAGTTGCTAATGTCAGAATAATCGACTTAATCATCAGTTTCCTGAAATCACTTGAAAATGACAGCTTCATTTCGTTACCTTTGAATTTCTATTTCTTGACGGTTAAAAGATAGGTAATAAAATCGCCTTTTTCCTGCGTAGTGCATTCCCGTTTAAGAACATCGTTGCAGTTACGCTTAAACCATTTGTCCACTTTTGCCGGATCTGTAAAACGCTCAGCATTGACTGATGGTGCCAAGGGTTGAATGACCTTCTTGGTGACTGCATGGCTTCCCGCATTGGCCGGATTTTCAGTGTGGCAACTGGTACAGCTCCATTCCTGCCCATGGTTTTCCTTGTAGAAAACCTCTCCACGTTTTGCTGAAAACCCTTGGAAACTGGGGTTTTTGGCTTTGACTTCCTGTGCGTAGGATGCAAGAAGGTCTTGTGGAGATGCGGTAACCGCCAGGGTAGACTCGATAAGTAGCATTCCAGCCATGCCGATTAATCCATGGATCGGCTTAAGAATTTTCGCAGACATATGGGCTCCCATTGAGAGTTTTCGAGGAGGCATGGTCGCATGCAGAAATTAGACGAAGATTAAAGAATCCTTTGCCTTGGCTTAAAGATATTAGCGATCTGTGATTTGCAAGTGCTTGAAACTGGTTGATACTTCCAGAATGATAAAAAAAGTTGCCAAGATCTTCTTGATGGTCACGCTTATCGTGATCGGATTTGTATGGGCCGCTGCACACTTTCTGCTGCCGGGGTTTGTTCGTAATCAGGCGCATCTTATCGGTGAAAGGATTGGTTACCAGATCAGCATCGGCACCATAGATGTTAATCCGCTGCTGTTGCGTTTACGCCTGCATGATCTGAGCCTAGCTTCCCAATCTGATAAAGGCGTTGATCAAGGCGAGCCACTTTTAAAAATCAACCAACTGGACGTTGATGCCCGATTCTGGCCATTGCTTGTCGGTCAATTAAGTATCGAGAAGATTGAACTGGATTCACCTGAAATTCTGCTTTCTCGACGCAGCGATACAGAGCTGGGAACTAAGACCTTATGGAATTGGCAGAAATTTTTTACTGCGTTCGGGCAGCTGAACAGTGTTGAGCACACGGAAAAGAAAGCTCAGGGATCATCGCTCTCCATCGTTGTTGACGAGGTCGTTGTTAATGCAGGACGATTAGCCATTCGTGATGGCGCCCCGGGTAAAGCACAATTAGCCTATGATTTCGGGCCATTTAGCCTACAACTGACGGATCTGAGCCATCAGACGGCACCGGAGCCGGGAGAAACCGGGCTGTCTTCGAAATATGCACTGAATCTTGGGCGTGTGCTCATGCCATTGCCCAAAGTGGATGGTGTGCCTGATCGTCAGCTGGCATTTGATCAGATCACAGCGACCGGTTACCTGATTGAAAACTCGGTGGCTGATCTGAAGGTGGGCCTTGATCTGGCACTGGATGACGGACAGATTCAATCAACCTGGCAGCTATCGTCTCACGGGGTGTTACAAGGTGATATTCATCTGGTGCATCTGGCTGTTAAACCCTGGTTGGCTCTGGCGCCGAGTTATGAGCCTCTGGATAGCCCAACCGGCACAATTAATGGACAGGT
>JACCDN010077015.1_pt1 | contig 12405 bp, 13 predicted proteins | sample 7441691 | NCBI WGS metagenome assembly JACCDN01 (sample SAMN15323439, study PRJNA562643) | freshwater metagenome | isolation source: river surface water | place: USA:Blue River Watershed | collected 2017-08-16 | reverse complement strand
CTAACTCTGGATAGTTTTTTAAATCTTCATAAACTACATGTAGCCCTAAGCGAACACTATCAGCTGGAGTCCCTGTAACATAATACACTCTCTCGTTTACTTTAGTAATAGAAATTGGTGAATAAACAGCTATAGATTGCCCAGCTCCACTTGAATTAAGTTCAGGAGCTATTAAAATTACATCATGGCCTTTTTCTAATAATTTTTGAAAGAGAATATTAATCCCATCAGCTCTATAACCATCATCATTAGTCAATAATATACGCATATCTTCTCCTATCAGGTAATTATTATAGGTTCTATATTTAATTTAATATCATAATTTTTATAAACTTGATCTTGAATTAATTTAGCAAAAGCTAAAATTTCCGCCTGATCTGCTACTGCATGATTTACTAATACCAATGCCTGCTTCTCATATACCCCTACATTTCCTTGACGAAAACCCTTTAAACCTAAATTATCTATTAACCAGCCTGCTGAAACTTTGGAATGACTTTCATCATAAGAAAAAATTGGCAAATTTGGATATTTTTGTTTTAGATTTTTAACTTTATCATTAGATAATATGGGATTATGAAAAAAACTACCTACATTACCAATCACTTTTGGATCAGGAAGTTTGCTTTGACGTGTTTTTATAATACATTTTCTTAAATCTTTTGCTGTTGGTAAATCTATTTTTTCCATTTGTCTAGCAATATCACCATAACTTATATTCAATTTTTCTATTAATGATAACCTAAACACAACTGCTGTAACTACATAATTATCATTATTTTTTAACAAACTATTCCTATAAGTAAATTTACATTCTTTATTACTTAATTTAACAAAAGATCTATCTTTTATACTATAAGCTTCTACATATTCTATAAAATCTTTAACCTCAACTCCATAAGCACCAATATTTTGAATAGGAGATGCACCAATTGTTCCTGGAATCAAACTTAAATTTTCTAACCCAAACCACCCATTATTAATTGTATAAGAGACAAAATCATCCCATATAACTCCCGCCATAGCTTTAACTAAAACAATATCATTTTTAGCACTTATTTTTTCTGTACCCATTAACCTATTACAAATTACAAACCCATCATATTTAAGAGGTAATATCATATTACTACCTCCACCTAAAACGAAATAGGACAAATTTTTAATTTTAATAAAATCAAATATTAAAGGTAATTGATTAATATCCTCTAGCATAGTAAAATATCTAGAATTACTAATAAGGTGCAATGTATTTAGATTTTTTAAGTCTTTATTGCTTTCTATTTTCATAGACCCCTCAAAAGTTATGGTGCCCCCGACAGGAATCGAACCTGTAATTGCCCCTTAGGAGGGGGCCGTTATATCCATTTAACTACGGAGACAAAATTTAATTTATCTAGCAAGTAATTTAAGAGCTTCTTTAATGCCATGACTTACATCAACAATATCTTCTTTTAAATTTTTCATAACTTGATAAATCTCTTTATCATTATAACCTAAACTATTCAATGCATTTATCACATCATATTTAATATTATTTCCTTCTCTTTTAACAACATCTTCTTGATTAATCCCCATAAACTGCATATTAGGTAAATTAAATTTATCTTTTAATTCTAATAACATTCTCTCAGCCATTTTTTTACCAATTCCGGGTGTTTTGCATAAAGTTGACGTATCTCCAGTTTGTAGCGCTACTGATAACTCATCAATAGTTAATGTTGATAATAAAGCCAATGCAATACGTGGCCCTATTCCTGATACCTTAATTAAATTACGAAAACAATCTCTTTTTTGTAGAGTTAAAAAACCATATAAAGAATGTGCATCTTCACGAATAACTAAATGAGTAAAAAGGATAATTTGACTACCTATTGAAGTAATATCACTACAATCTGACATAGGTAAATCTATCTCATAACCAATACCTGATACATCAATTAAAACCTGAGGCGGCCTAATGTAGATTAAATCTCCTTTAATTCTTCCAATCATTTATTATTCTCCTCAACTAAAATGTAGCAATTATAGAATTTTTATAAGTTTTTTTTATAAAATCTCTTACTTCCTTAGAATGAATTGCAATAACTAATTTTTTCATTTTAGGTAAATTCAAACTTTCTTTTCGCACAACAATAATATTTACATATGGGCTATCTTTTGCTTCAATAAAAATTGCATCTTTTACTGGATTTAAATTAGCATCTAGTGCATAATTTGAATTAATTACAGCAAAACTTAATTGTTTTGTAATTAAAGCTCGAGGTAGCATTGCTGAGTCTAATTCTTTAATAACAATATTAAATGGATTTGCAATTATATCTGTTTTTGTAGGATAAGACACACCATTTTTAATTTTAATTAAACCATTTTTTTCTAACAATAATAAAGCTCGACCTTCATTAGTTGTATCATTTGGTACTCCTATTAATAGAGGTGAATTTTCGCTACCTTTAGCTAATTTATCTAACTTTTTACTTAATACAAATTCCTTGAATTTTGGGTTATTACTTGCATAAAATCCCATTGGCTCGATTTCTACACCGGCTAATTCAACTAAATCGAAACCACGTTCCTTATTAAACTGTTGTAAAAAAGGGCGATGCTGATAAAAATTAGCATCTAATTGCTTTTGCCAAACTAATAAATTAGGCTGTATATAATCATTAAATTCACTAATTACTAAATCTATACCCTGTTTCTTTAAAATCGGTTTAACTTGCATTAGTATTTGCGCCTGCGGTATTGGAGTTGCCCCAATAGTAATAATTTCATCTGCATAAATAAACTTAATAAAAATAAATAAACTTAAAAATAGGTATTTCATAAAACTCGAACCTTAAAACTATCGTTTTTTAATTAACAAACCAATTTTATCACCAATAATTTGTATCAACTGCACTAATACAAGAAGTAATACAACTGTAATTATCATAATATTTGTTTGGAATCTTTGATAACCGTAACGAATTGCTAAATCTCCCAAACCGCCGCCACCTACTACTCCTGCCATTGCTGTATAAGACACTAGAGCAATTGCTGTAACTGTAATACTTGAGATTATATTAGGCAATATTTCCGGTAGTAAAATGTTCCAAACAATCTGCCATGTACTCGCCCCAAAAGACTCTGCCATATTAATAATACCTATATCAACTTCCTGCAAAGCATTTTCAATAAGTCTAGCAAAAAAAGGAAAAGCTCCAAATATAAGTGGCAATAATACGCCTTTTGCCCCCAATGATGTCCCTACTAAAAAAATAGTAAATGGCATCATCAATATTATTAAAATTATAAATGGCATTGACCTTAAAATATTAATTATAAACGATAATACATTATACACTAACTTATTTTTTAATAATTTACCGCCACCAGTTAAATAAAGAATTACTCCTATAGGTATACCTATTAAAGAACTAAATAATAACGAAATCCCAAGCATAAAAAGAGTATCGCCTATGGCCTGATAAAATTCGTGATAATCTATACCAGAAATAAATTGATCTATCATGATTAAAACCAAATATAAATATAAAATAAACTAATAAAATCAAAAAACGATTTTAACACAATTTTGCTATAATTAGTTACTCTATCAAACGTCTTTTAAAAAAAATTATAATTTTGAAAGTTAAAAATTAATGATTAAAAAAAGATTAAAAATTGTTTTTGCTGGCACTCCTGAAATAGCCAAAAACATTCTTTCATTTATTGTAGAATCTGGATTTATTGTCGATTTAGTTCTTACTAAACCAGATCAGCCATCAGGTCGTGGACAAAAAATATCTTTCTCTGCAGTAAAACAATTTGCTCTTAATCACAATATTCAAATTGAACAACCAATTTCTTTTAAAAAAAATCCTGAAACTCTAAATAAAATTAAACTTTTAAATCCTGACATTATAATTGTTGTTGCTTATGGGTTAATTTTACCAAAAGAATTACTTATTATACCTAAACTTGGCTGTGTAAATATTCATTTATCACTTTTACCGCGCTGGCGTGGAGCTTCCCCTATTCAAAGAACTATCATTGCTCAAGATATAATTAGCGGAGTAACCCTAATGCAAATGAATGAAGGCTTAGATACTGGTGATATTCTTATACAAAAAGAAATACCCTTAAAAAATAATGAAACTGCCAAGGAATTAAGCGAACGCTTAAATATTCTTTGTACAGAAATAATTTTAGAATATTTACAAAATTATAATTCATTTAAACCTTATAAACAAAATGAAGTGGGAGTAACATACGCTAATAAAATAGAAAAAGAAGAAGCATGTATTAATTGGCATGAAAACGCAAAAATTATTGATAGTAAAATCAGGGGATTTAATCCAGCTCCTGGTTGTTTTAGTTTTCTAAATAATGAACTAATAAAAATTTGGAATTCTAAATTAATTAATAAATCTAGCCAGATGCTTGAAGGAACAATCATAAGCATAGATAAATCCGGAATTTATGTAGCATGCGGTGAAAATAGCGTATTACTTATTACTGAACTACAAACTTCAGGAAAAAAACGACAGCCAGCTAGTCAATATATATTAGGACACCCTAATATTGTTAATAACAAGTTTTCTATGGAATAAAGCATTATGGATAACAATATTAAAACATATTCTTTACTAGCAGCTATTATTGCTTTATTTGTTTTAATTGGGGGGGTAATTGGTGGAAAAAATGGAATGATTATTGCTTTCATTTTTGCAGTTATCCTTAATTTTAGTGCTTATTGGTTTTCTAAAGATATGGTTTTACGAATGTATAACGCACAAGAAATTAACCCTCAAACTTCTCCTGAAATTTATCATACTATACAAGAATTAGCTATTAGAGCTAATCTACCTACACCTGAAATTTATATTATAAATGAAGTTCAGCCTAATGCATTTGCTACTGGTAGGGATCCAAATAATGCAGCAATTGCTTTTACAGTTGGCATATTAAACCTACTCGATTATGAGGAACTACAAGCAGTTGCTGCTCACGAAATATCACACATACGTAATAGGGACACTCTAATTTCTACAGTTGCTGCAATTATTGCAGGAAGTGTAGCAGCTTTAGCAAATTTTGCCTTAATTTTTGGTTCACGTGATGAAAATGGTAGGTCAAATATTGTTTTTGGAATTTTAATTGCAATTTTAGCACCTATAGCTGCATCTATTATACAATTAGCTATTTCTCGCTCGCGAGAATATATGGCTGATGAGGGCGCAGCTTGGCTTACAAATAATCCCCAAGCATTAGCTCGGGCTCTAATTAAAATTGAAAATCATGCTCAAAATGTTTATATGAAACCTGCTCAAGAAAATCCTGCAACTGCACAAATGATGATTATTAATCCTTTAAGTGGAAATTCAGATAGCTTATTTTCCACACATCCTAATATTCAAAATAGAATTAAAAAATTAAAAGAAATCGCCAAACATATGGGGCAAATTTGATATTAAAATGTAATATTTTAAATTAAATTTATAACAAATGATACTTATTCTTGTATTATAATAATGCTGCTAGCTTAATTATAATTAAGCTGTAACATATTTTTACTAGGGAAGGCTCTGTTTTATGAAAAAGAATAACTTTACAAAATTACTGCTTGCTTTTATTACAACTTTAGCTACATCAGCTTGGGCATCACATCATTTTAAAGTTTGCTATTATAATTATACATCTTCTAGCATTAGCTATAATAATAATGGTGGTAGTATTAGATGGAAAGATAGAGGCGAATTAAGAGATGCAGGTATAATTGAATCTAATTCAGGAAAATGTTTCCTTGATGTTACTGATGAAACAATATTTCGAACAGATTCTGTATCTTTTTATGTTAATGGTAAAAAAATCACTATTGCTAATCCAGGATTTACTAAACCTTATGTAATGGCTCAAGATGCAGAAGTAGATACTTTAACTAAGAAAAAAAGCTTTTTAACTAAGACTATTAAAAATGGTAAAGAAAACTTTAATTTAAATGTATTTGTTATGCGTGATGGCTCTATTGTTTTAAGTAATAGTGATAATCCCGAAGATCAATCTAGTATAATTAAACCAAGGACTTTACAATAAAATATGAGAAATTTAAATGAAGAAATATAAAATACTTAAATTTACCTTATCATTTTTATTCGTCTGCCTTTTTTTACAGTCATTACAAGGTTGTGCAGCTGTTGCAGTAGGAGCAATAGCTGCAGGTGCTGCAGGCACAACTACTATAATTGCCACTGACCCTAGAAGTTCTGGAGTTATAATTGATGATAATACTACTGAAACTAAACTGCAATTGAATTTTGCACAAAATTTAAGCGATGCTAATATTTATGTTAACTCATACAACGGAGTAGTTCTTCTATCTGGACAAGCACCTACCGAAAGCACTAAATCAAAAGCAGGCTTTACCACAAAAGCAATGCCTGGCGTTAAACAACTTTATAATTATCTTGACGTAAGATTACCCCAATCTTATGTAGCTCGTAGCGAAGATACATTTACTACTGCTCAAGTTAGAGCTAAAATTTTATCTCTTAAGGGAGTCTCAAGTAATAATATAAAAGTAATTACCACTAACTCAGTTGTTTATTTATTAGGTGTACTATCTGTTGATCAAGCCAAGCAAGTTGCAAATATTGCTGCTAAAACTAACGGAGTTAGCAAAGTTGTTACTTTATTTGAGTATGTTAGTAATTAATTTAAATTTCATTAATTATATTACTAAGCTTTAGGAAATTTATGGAAACTGTCCCTTATCTAAAAACTGCACTAACAGGTCCACTTCTTGATTTAGAAAAAATCTGTTTAACAAAAAAAAATGAAATAGAACGATGGTTTAGAATAAAATGGCAAAAACATACACCTCCATTTTATGGTTCAGTAGATTTAAGAAATAGTGGTTTTAAATTAACTCCTGTAGATATGAATTTATTTCCCGGCGGTTTTAATAACATTAACGATCAATTTATTCCCCTTGCAGTTCATGCAATTAGTGGTTTAATAACAAATACGTGTCCAAATGCAAAAAAACTTTTATTAATCCCTGAAAATCATACTCGTAATTTAGCTTACTTTAATAATATTTACGCCCTGCAACAAATTTTACAATTAGCAGGAATTGAAACTGCTATTGGTTCATTATCAAATGAAATAACAAAAGATACAGAATTTAAACTAATAAACGGCAAAACTCTTACTTATACTCCTATTATTCGTGTAGGTAATAGAATTAAAACTATTTCCGGATTTGATCCATGTTTAATATTATTAAACAATGATTTATCAAATGGTAAACCAAATATATTAACTAATCTTGAACAAACGTTATTACCGCCACTTAATGCAGGTTGGTATATGCGCAAAAAAACAAACTTTTTTACAAAATACAATGAGATATGTGATGAGTTTGCTCAATTAATTGGTATTGATCCATGGCAGATTAATCCTTACTTTGATATTTGCTCTAATCTAGATTTTACTAATAAAAATGGTTTAAAAGAACTTGCAAATAAAATAGATTTGATGCTTAATAAAATTGCAAATAAATATTTAGAAGAAAATATTAAAGAAAAGCCATATGTAGTTGTAAAAGCTAATAATGGAACTTATGGTATGGGTATAATGGTTGTTAAATCTGGACAAGATATTTTAAATATAAATCGTAAAGAACGAAACAAAATGGCTGTTATTAAAGAAGGATACCAAGTCCATGAAGTAATAATTCAGGAAGGCGTTCATTCTTTTGAAGAAATTGACGGTAAAGTTGCTGAACCAGTCGTTTATATGATTAACAACTTTGTTATTGGTGGTTTTTATCGTGTTCATTCAACAAAAAGACGAGATGAAAACCTTAATGCTGCCGGAGCTGACTTTATACCTCTTACCTTTGCTTCCCACTGTATTGCCAAATTAGATGAAGCCCCTGATTGTGCACCTAACCGCTTCTATACCTATGGTGTAATTGCTAGACTTGCGTTACTATCAAGTAGCCTTGAATTAGAACAATATACTTAACTTATACATTAAATAACTATTTAAACTATTATTAGAATATAAAACTGCAATAGTTTATTAACTCCTAACATCAGTATAAATCATTATAGACCAGACTATTATAACCATAATAGAGTAAAAAAACATTTTTTTAGCCCATAGATTGCTATTATTAGCTTTAAAACCCATTATTGAAATTCTAATCCAAAATATACTAAGAAAAGCAATTACCGTAAAATAAATGTAGCCTGTATATCCAAACAAAGTCAACATCGACATGGCAATAGTAAATGCTACAATCCATATTAACATATTAACTTTTGTGAAGTATATACTTGTTTTTGCAGGTAATACTGGAATCGACACCTTTAAATAATCATCTAATCTATAAATCGAAATTGCATAAGAATGAGGTATTTGCCAAATACATAGTATAAAAAATAAAATTACCGCACCTAAATCAATACGATTAGCTATTGCACAATAACCAACTACCGGCGGAATAGCCCCAGCAATACTGCCTATAATAATTCCATAAACTGAGATGCGCTTAAGCCATAAACTATATACTACAACATAAAAAAATAAACCAAATAACGCAATTATAACAGTAAGCAAATTAGTTTTAAATAAAACTATTGCCCCTAATATTCCCAGTGCAATCGCATAAAAAAAGGCTAATTTTTCAGACATAAGCTTTGTTGCTAATACTCTATTTTTAGTGCGTTCCATAATTTTATCAATATCTCTATCAATATAATTATTAAAAACACAACCTGAAGCTATAATTAAAGAGATTCCTATTAGCGTTATTAATAATAATTTATAATTTATAACACCTTTAGAAGCAAGGAAAAAACCTGCAGCAACTGTTACTAAATTTCCAAGTATAATACCAGGCTTAATAATAGAAAAGTATTTTCTTATTAAAATAATATAAACCTTTTAAAATTAGGAAATTAATGCATCATATTATAGTCTAAATTATTCATAATCCAAATTGCTCCAATAACTATAATAGCTACTACTAAAATTGTGAATAAAAAAGCTATTAAATTCCAACGTGGTTTAGATTCAGAGCTTAAATGTAGAAAAAATATTAATTGAACCAATAATTGTATAACCCCTAATATCACTATGGAAATAATAATATAATTATGTGCAAATAAATGATTAACCACTACTAAATAGGGTAATATTGTTAATAAAATTGATAATATAAACCCAATAATATATGACTTATAAGTTCCATGCCCACTTCCATAAGTATCTACTGCATTATTATGATGGCTAGTCATTATATTGCTCCCATTAAATAAACTATTGTAAATACAAAAATCCAAACAATATCTAGAAAATGCCAAAATAAACTCAAACATGTCAATTTTACTATAGTTGTAGGATTAATTCCTCTAAATATAACATGCAATATAAGAATAGTCATCCATAATAATCCTGAAGCAACGTGTAATCCATGAGTTCCTACTAAAGTAAAAAATGCTGATAAAAATCCTGACCTATCCCAAGCATTACCCTCATTTATTAATTGGGTAAATTCTTTTAATTCCATCACCAAAAATGATGCACCTAATAAAAAGGTAATAAATAACCAACTAATAACCTGCCTTTTATTCATTTTATGCATCGCTAACATTGCAAGACCATAAGTAAAACTACTAGTTAATAAGATAAAAGTTTCAGTTAAAACATAAGGCATGCTAAATAATTCTTTTGCTGGTGGCCCCCCAAAAGTATTATTATGTAAAACGGCATAAGTTGCAAAAATACTTGCAAATAAAACACAATCACTCATAATATAAATCCAAAATCCAAAAATTATTTTTGAACCCGAATCTTCATGCTGAAAATTTTCCATATCATGACTAAGAGTTTCTGTATGCATTATCTATTCCTATTCAAAATTTCTGTTTCTAATTTTTCTACTTCATCAGCTTTAACATAATAATCAATTTCATTATCAAAAGACCGAAAAATAACACAAGCAATCATACCAACAAAACCCACTATAGCTAACCAAATAATATGCCATACTAAAGAAAAACCAAATACTAGACTAAATGCTGCAATCATAAACCCTATCCCAGTATTTTTTGGCATATGAATATCTTCATAATGTAACTTCTCTTCTATATTATTATTTAATCTATCTTGTTTTGTCTTCCAAAATGCATCTCGACTAGTCACTTTAGGGATAATAGCAAAATTATAAAATGGCGGTGGCGAAGGAATTGACCACTCTAAAGTTCTACCATTCCAAGGGTCCCCTGTTTTATCTCTATACTGATTACGTTTCATAATACTAACTATAATTTGTACAACCAAAAAACCCACACCTAAAGAAATAATCAAAGTACCAATTGAAGCAACAATTAAATATGGCTGCCAGCCTGATGCAATATCATAATGGTTCAATCTTCTGGTCATTCCCATAAAACCTAATATATAAACTGGAATAAACGCTAAATAAAATCCTACCATCCAACACCAGAATGACATTTTTCCTAGCTTTTCATCTAATTTAAAACCAAATGCTTTAGGAAACCAGTAAGTAAAACCTGCTAAATAAGCAAAAACCACACCCCCTATTATAGTATTATGAAAATGGGCTATTAAAAATAAACTATTATGAAGCTGAAAATCTGCAGCAGGAACTGACATCAATACCCCTGTCATTCCACCAAATGTAAACGCTACTAAAAAGCCTAATAACCAAAGCATGGGAACGGAAAATACAATCTTCCCCCTGTACATAGTAAATAACCAGTTAAAAATTTTAACGCCAGTTGGTACAGCAATAATCATAGTTGCTATACCAAAAAAACCATTAACATTTGCTCCAGCACCCATAGTAAAAAAATGATGCAACCAAACTATAAAAGATAAAATAGTTATAACAAAAGTTGCCCATACCATTGCTGTATAACCAAACAGTCTCTTATGAGAAAATGTAGCAACAATTTCTGAAAAAATTCCAAATCCAGGTAAAACAAGAATATAAACTTCAGGATGCCCCCAAGTCCATATTAAATTTATATACATCATAAAGTTACCTCCAAAATCTGAGGTAAAAAAATGCATACCTAAATAACGATCTAGTGCTAACATTGCTAAAGACACTGTCAATACCGGAAATGCTATAATAACCAAAATCATACTACATAATGCAGTCCAGACAAATATTGGCATCTTCATTAAATTCATTCCCGGGCAACGCATTTTCATAATTGTAACAAAAAAATTAATCCCTGATAATAATGTACCTAATCCGGAAATTTGCAAACTCCATATATAATAATCTACCCCCACTCCTGGGCTAAATGCTAATTCAGAAAGAGGAGGATAAGCAAGCCATCCAGTTGCTGCAAATTCCCCAACAAACATAGATAACATTACTAATACAGCACCTACTACAAACAACCAAAAACTTAAAGAATTTAGAAAAGGGAAAGCAACATCTCTAGCTCCTATTTGTAAAGGTACAATCAAATTAAGTAACCCAAACATAAATGGCATTGCCATAAAAAATATCATTATAACCCCATGAGCAGTAAAAATTTGATCATAATGATGTGGCGGTAAATATCCATGAGAAGCCCCTGCTGACAAAGCTAAATGCGAACGCATCAAAATTGCATCAGCCAACCCTCGAAGTAACATTATAATTGCAACAATTATATACATTATTCCAATTTTTTTATGATCTACCGAAGTTATCCATTCATTCCACAGCCACTTCCATTTTTTAAAATAAAAAACTGCACCTATAATCATTAAACCCATTAAAGCTACTACAAGCCCTGTTAACATAATTATGGGTTCATTAAAAGGTATTGCGTTAATAGTTAAATTTCCAAGCATTTTAATTTCCTATTTTAATTATTACATTTTTTCCATATTTTTATTTATACCGCCTACTGGCATCATATATCTAGCTATTACAGTTTTAAATAGATTATTTTCTACATCTGAGTAATATTGCGGAATATTATTTTCACTTGGCTTTGCTAATTTATTATATTCTAAAATAGTTAATTTATCTTGAGATTGTCCAACCAAGTTAACCCAATTTGTGAAATCTTTTTCTGAACTTACTTTAGCTATAAACTTCATTCCAGAAAATCCAGGACCACTAAAACTTGCTGAAAATCCATTATAACTTCCTTTTTCATGAGCAATCAGGTGCAGTTTTGATTGCATTCCTGGCATAGCATAAATTTGCCCGCCAAGCTGAGGAATCCAAAAAGAGTTCATTGGTGCATCAGCTGTTATTTTAAAATTAATAGGACGATTTTCAGGTATTTGCATGTAATTTATAACAGCAATATTTTCATCAGGATATATAAAAAGCCATTTCCAATCTAAAGCAATAACCTCAATTGGAATTGGTTCACCACT
>JACCDN011211903.1_pt1 | contig 12406 bp, 11 predicted proteins | sample 7441691 | NCBI WGS metagenome assembly JACCDN01 (sample SAMN15323439, study PRJNA562643) | freshwater metagenome | isolation source: river surface water | place: USA:Blue River Watershed | collected 2017-08-16 | reverse complement strand
TTATGCCTACAACTCTCTTGATCATCAATATATGCATACTCAGATAGCCACTGTTCTAGGGCCAGAGGATCCAATCCTAATGTTTCTTTGTTTACATCAATAAATATAGGATAGGCCCCACAGTAAGATATCGCATTGCATGTTGCAACAAAAGTTAATGGCTGAGTTATTACAAAATCACCTTGAGACACCCCAGATAGCAACAAGGCGGTATGTAGTGCCGCAGTCCCATTAACTGTAACGGTAGATTTTGGGCTACCGGTATAAGAACTAATTTCAAACTCAAATTGATCAACAAATGATCCGACACTTGATACAAAAGTAGAATCGATTGCTTGATTAATTAATAATTTTTCGTCACCCATAAAAATAGGTGCGTGCAAAGGAATATCATCATTACTTTTGTAAATATCTCTAACAAATTGAACTAAATTTCTGTTCACAATTGAAGTTACACGTTATAAATGTTTGATTTATATCTAGATAGGTTTTCTTTATTGGAAAACCAATTAATGGTCTCAGTTAGACCCTCGCGAAAACCATCTCTACCACTATAATAAGGACTCCAGTCAAATAATTTTTTTGCTTTTGAGTTATCTGCCCACAATCGTTCAACCTCAGAATCAGCAGGCCTAATTCGCTGTGCATCAGTTTCTATCTCGACTTTAGCTCCCAAAATATCAGCAATCAGATTGACTGTTTCTCCAATTGAAATCTCATAATTACTACCAATATTAACAACCTCACCGCAGCCCGCATCAGAATTAAGAATTTGAATAAATCCAGATACAGTATCTTTTACATAATTAAAGTCACGAGTTGGAGTAAGTGCGCCAAGTTGAATCTTATTTTTTCCAGATAATATTTGTGTGATTACAGTTGGTATGATTGCTCTTGCTGATTGCCTAGGTCCGTAGGTATTAAAAGGTCTACAAATCACAACAGGCGTATTAAATGAAGAATAAAAAGAATGAGCTAATTGATCAGCTGCAATTTTTGTTGCAGAGTACGGCGATTGACCCTGCAAAGGGTGATCTTCAGTAATTGGTACAAATTTAGCTGTTCCATACACTTCACTTGTTGATGTGTGAATAACCCTTTTTACGCCTAACTCTCTTGCCGCTTGAAGCACATTTAATGTACCCTTTATGTTTGTCTCAAGATAAGATTCAGGCGACCTATATGAATATGGAATAGCAATGAGCGCAGCCAAATGCAACACATAATCACAGCCTTTCATCGCCTGCTTAACTAAGAATGGATCTCGAATATCCCCAAGAATAACCTCAAAGTTGCCCTTAACATCTTTATCGCATTGATCAAGCCAACCCCATGAATTAAATGAGTTATAAAAAACAAAAGCTTTTACACTAAAACCCAAACGAACAAGACCCTCAACTAAATGAGAACCGATGAATCCATCAGAACCAGTCACGAGTATTTTGCTTGCTATCATTTTTTATTAACTTTTACCTCTTTTATGCATTTGAATATTTTTTAATTTGTTAGTAAGACCTATAAGCTCGCATGCGAGCTTAAAATGAGTTTCAATCTTATGGTTTTTTAATAAATAGTCAAATTTTTCATATACCTGTTTAATCGAAAGCTCATTCCTACTGAGCCCAAGAATTCTTTTAAATCGTTTAATCAAATTTTCATCAAGTAATTTTCTAACTAAATATCTCAAGAATTTTCTTACACAACTAGTAAACAATTTAAAACCAGATAACTTTCTGCTACTTTGTGTGTCAACATAAAGCTTAAAATACTCTGATACTGCCTCAATAATAATTGATTTAGCATTTAGGTTGGATATATTAGCTGCCGCCACTAATTTAATACTTAGTCGATCAATAAATTTATTTCTATCAGTCATATAAATATCATTAAGCCACCAATCACTGAAAGATATTTTAGTAGGTTCCCAATCTTTCTTGATTTTAACTGTTTCATTTTCAGATGACCTTAACCAATAAATATCATCAATTGAACCCAGACCACCATACATAAAAGTTACAAGTGCTTGCTCAATTTCTGCTGCGGGAAGATGCTGATAGGCAATTAAATTACCCCATGAGTTAAGCCAAACATCACTTCGCATGACCGCATAACATGTAGCAGCACAGTATGTTTCCATTGCGCGAACAAGCCGAGTCTTAACATCATTATCATCAACAACATAATTGAGATGAGGATAACCAACTCTAAATTTAGGCTGCTCACTTTCATCAGCATGAAACCACAAGGATTGGCCAATATACCCGACAAACCCATCCTGATGTTCGAGCTGATTAATTGCAACCTCTAAAGAGGGGGCTAGTATGAACTCATCATCACCAGACATTACCGAATATTTTGTAGAAACAAAGGATTTAGCCAAACTCAAACGCTTAAATACATCTTTTTCGTCAACGTTTATATATTTGATATTGCTAAATTTTTCCTCAATAAATGATTGAATATTTTTTGAAAGCGCAGAGGGCGACCCATCTAATATTAGGACAGTTACACATGAATTACTCCAATATGCAACTTGCCTCAGCAAGTATTCATGCCGCATGTATGATGGAATTATTACAGTAAGTTGTTTTAGAATATCAGAATTTTCTGGTATGTCTTTGTACTTATTTACTATAGATAGATAAGAATGCAGATTTATTAGACTTAAATCATTCATCTTAAAATGCTGCCACACTTTGTTGTTAGCATAAACAACGAATATTGAGTACAACATTTATATTGTGTGTATTTCATTTTTACACATTATTCTTTCTTAAATAGCCATCTGGAGCAACTGTAACTTGCAATTTATTATCAATTTCTTTATCAATACTAAATGTGAGATCAGTTTTTAAAAAATTTAACACTGCCGTCTTTGGACTATTTCCTTTACCCCATGGTCTATCATGAAAAAACTCATCGGGCATATCTTCAATAACTGTATCAAATACAACACAATAACTACCATCACTTACAAATGGGGCGTAGAGCTTTAACTCCTCCAGCACATGATCAGCTGTATGGTTACTATCTAAACAGACTAAAACCTTCTTAAATTTAACGACCTCTCTACTTATTTCATTAATTACCTTTGGATCAATACTAGAGCCTTTAATCATTTGAATTCGTGAGCTCATTGGATGTGCGCGGATTGCATCATAATTATGAGGCCTGATATCAATGTCTACGCCAATTACTTTACGATTAGATAAATATGGATCAAAATCTTTTGCGCCGGACTCGATCGCATCACAGATGTCAAGAAGAGCTAACTGAGAGGCGCTAAAAATTAGTGAGCCTCCTCTAGCTATTCCTGTTTCAATAATTAAGTCAGGTCTTACAGTCCAAATAATTTCCTGCATGGCAATCACATCTTGAGGATATTGAATAATCGGACGCCCCATCCAAGTGAAGTTGTAAGAATAACTATGCTTTGCAGAATCAATAAGCCAATCGAGTGATTTCTTATGAAAACCAACATCTTGGGAGATCGCCATAATATTATTCTTTACTTGATCATTAAAATTCATAACTAACCCTATTTAAAAGATGCTTACTCATATAATTTAATAAAACCATGTCAATTAAATAACTAAAAAATTTGTTACCCGCCTTTAAGCGGATATCTCACCAATTATCTTTTGGAAAAATACCAGTATCTATATTTAGCTCAACTACAATAGGGCCATTTTTTTTGGACAAATACTCAATGGCCTTTAAAACATTTAAGTCAGAATCAATATTTATATAATCAATGCCATAAGCTTGCACAACTTTTTCAAAATTTGGCATGCTATATCCGTTATCCAAACCATTACCATGTGATCTACCATCTAGGATATTACTACTAGCAAACTTAGTATTTCCTAGACATTTATTATTTATAATGATAATTACTACATTGATTTGACAATTGAAAATTGTTTGTAACTCTTGAATATTAAGCTGGAAACCTCCATCCCCAATAATTGCCAATATTTGACTTTGGTTATCTGAAAAATGTGCTCCGACTATTGCAGGTAAAACAAATCCCATAGGAGAGTGACCAAAGGCTGAAATAAACCTTTGTCCTTGCTTGGGCAACAAACCTCTAAATGACCAAGCAAGATTACATCCCGTATCCAACAGGACCCTACAGTCATTATTTAGTATTTTAGAAATTTCACTAAAGAAATAAATTGGATTAACACTATTAATATTAATCTCTGACTTAATATTTTTATTAACAGATAATGCCTTAATATTTGTATACTCTGTTATCCAAGAATTCAATGCTTTAACCTGTTTAGCCTTCACCGTTGAAAGTAATTTTGGGAGGAAATTACTTAAATCGGCAACTATTGCAGTATTATAAGAACAAAGTCCTTGGTAAAGTTCGCCTGAATCAATATCTATTGCTATCACATGAGCTTTTTCGCCAAAGTTTTTTTCATTAACAGCCTTACTATTTAAGCGAGACCCAAAAGAAATAATAAGATCAGCGTGCCCTAGTATTTCTTGCGCTAACGAATGACCACTTCTACCCAAGGTTCCAAAGTACTCTTTGCTTTCGTGATCATAAATTCCAACAGCCGGCCAAGTTACTACAGTAGGAATTTTTGTAATGGAAGTTAAAAAAAATGCTTCTTTAGCTTGATTGGCAATTTGTATTCCGCCACCCATTATAAAAACTGGGCGTTTATATTCATTAATTTTATTAATCAGATTAATGATATTTTTTTCATAGTTTGATTCTGTTTTTTTTATTAATAAGCTATCTGTATTCTCGGTTAAGCAATTAGGATTGATCGAGTCCACTTGAATGTTATAGGGCAATTCAATGAAAACAGGCCCAGGACGTCCACTTTTGGAAATTTGATAGGCTTTTTCCATAACATATGGTACATCTTGAGCATTTTCAATGCGTGTTGAATACTTTGTTATAGAGGAAAATAGGCTAACTGTATCAGTTTCCTGAAATCCTCTTTGTCGAACTGAACGATTTCGCCTCAAATGATGAATACCCACCTGGCCGGCTATGAATAAGCAAGGAATAGAATCATAATATGCATCTGCGACACCGGTAACTATATTGGTTGCGCCAGGGCCGCTTGTCACTACCCCAACACCATATCCAGTTAAACGGGCCTGAGTCTCCACAATCATTGAAAGAGACTGCTCGTGCAATGGACACACAATATTAAGTTGTGGGTGTCTAGCGATTGAATCAATCAAATGTAAGATGTTCCCGCCTTGAAATACCGGGACAGTTTTAACGCCAAACTTATGAATATATTTTGCGATTAAATCAGTAGTTTTCATTTTCAATTTTTCTAAATACTAGCGGTAATAATTATTACAATAACCATTGATTAATTAATGAAAACTTTAAATTACAGTTGAGGATGTGATAATTAAGCATTATCCTCAAAGATTTATTTATTATAAATAATCTGAATATTATCAATCAAAATAGCGACCTCATGTGAAATTTATTGCGTGATTTTACAGAATCGTTAGAGATTTTTGCTTTTTTCTAATACTAATTTTAGAAATATTTTCTATAAAAATTTAATTGTAGTAAAAATTTGCTATTTTTGAAATCTCATAAATTAACTATTTGCTAGGTTGACTCAGAAAAGCACGCAAATTTTTGTAGTAATCTAATGCATCAATTTCACCCTCTGCAGGCGCCCATTCAGGAAAATTTTTCCAAGTATTGGGCTCATATACTCCGTTCATTGTTTCATAGGTCACAACTTCGGGGGTTAACATCAAATATGTATGCCATGTGAAGGCTGGAATTTCAATAAAGTCATCTTCACCAGCTATTAAAGTTCTAGTTTGAATAATTTTGCCATAATTGTCGAAGAATATTGATGCAAAACTACCTTTAATTAGGTGAATTTTTTCTATTTTTTCTGGGCCGGGATGCATATGAGGTTGCATATAAGTATCTCGCAAAAGAAAATTAAAAACATGATTGAAGACATCACCTTTTTCATGAAGCACTTTTGCGCAACGTAATTTTTTTGAACTTGCTGCCTGAGCAATATAAAAATTAACTTCCTCGGCTTCAATATCAGGGGCATAATGATGTGCCATATTTTTTATAGTCTCTCTTTTAACCAAAGTAAGTCGTCGGAAATATAACCTTCATAATGCAATCTCTCCAATTCCTGTAGCCTATAAAACTTTTTTGATTTAAATACTTCACTTGTTAAATTCAAATTTCTTAATTTAACAATTAAATCTCTCACACCCGATTGAATATCATATTTACATTTAAACTCAGGCATCTTTTCTCTTATCCTTTGAAAAGATACTTTGTAGGTTCTTGTGTCTTCTCCATTTTCTTTTATTTTTCGATCTCGAATTAAACCATCTATATCTAAATTTGGATTATTAGCTAAAAACTTAATATCGCACCCGGGAACTTCCTGTTGAATCAACTTTGCAATATCTTTTATTTGAATATTATTTTTTTCATCCCCTACATTTAGAACAAGCAAATTTTTATCTGAATAATTAAGTTCAATAGCGCACTTAATTGCTTGGCATGCATCCTCAATATGTATGTTAGGACGCCAAGCCTCTCCAGTTGAGTTCAGAACCACTCTTCCGTCTGCTATTGCCATACCCGTGAGCATATTTATAACTATATCGAATCTTATTCTAGGCGAAGGTCCAAAAACTGTTGCAAATCTTAATGCAATAGGTGAGAAATCAGAATCACTAATACTTCTTAAATCTTGTTCAATCTGAAGCTTATTTAAGGAGTAAAAAGTTTGTGGAGAGACATCAGAATCTTCTGTAAGCAAACCATCTGAACCCAAACCATATATCGAGCAACTCGATGCGAAAATAAATTTAATACCTAATCTTTTACATCTTTTTGCAACCTCAAAAGCATACAGTCTTGTCGGGTCATAAATTTGAGATGCATTCAATTTCCCAACGGGATCATTTGATATTCCCGCCAAGTGAACCACCACATCAATTCCACTTAGATCAATATCACGCAAATTTCTTACATCATCATACTTTGTGGTTACTGGTTTTTCTTGATAAAGCAAACAATTTCTAAAAAAGCCAGTATCAAAACCTTTGCAAAGGTACCCCTGACCGCTCAAATAGTCTGTAAGGTAACTTCCTAAGTATCCATTAGATCCAGTTATTAATACCTTTTTCATAATTTTCTTCAAAAAACTATAATTTTATTTAATAAATTTCATGCAAAACTCTTGATCCATTAGGCTCAAAATTAATATTTATTACTCTACTGGAACCATATAATCCAAATATAGCTTTTTGTTTCTTTTTTGGAACCACCTCAAACAAAAATCCACCACCACCTGCACCACTCAACTTGCCACCATAGCCACCACAGAGTCCAATTTGCGTGTGTATCTCATCGATGTGGGTTGAGGTAATACTTTCTTCTAATCTTTTTTTTATACTCCAAGAATCTTCCAATAAAGAGCCAAAATTTTTTAAGAAATTATTGGTTGGATTTAAGAGTAATTCTTTAAACTCGCAGGTACTTTCGGACAACGATTGATACGCTGCTATTTTTGACTCCATAGACTTATTTTGTTTAGCTAGTATGCTCGAAGCATCTCTTTGGATTTCTGACCAAACCAACAGGCAATTATCAAATAATTTTTTAATTAGATTATTCTGTGTTACCAAATGATCAATTTCAACACGTCCATTTCTATTAAAAATAAAATGATTAAGCCCTCCAAAAGCCACGGCATACTGATCTTGTTTACCTATTGGGTTTTTTAATACTTCAATTTCTACATAACAAGCCTCTTCTGCTAACTGGGCGGAAGTTACTCTCTCCCCTTTAAATGTATGAAGCGCGTTTAAAAGTCCGACTGCAAAAGCGCTTGAAGAACCTAACCCTGAAGAGGCGGGTAAATCTGCAGCAGTTCCAATATACAAAGGGGGCTCAACATTAACCAATCTTAAACACTCGCGTGCAATATCATTTTTTATTTCATCAAGTGAATTTGCATGTTCGGTCAAAGAATAGCTGAGGCGATAAGCCTCCTGAAAAAGAGAACTATGCCTCTTTACTGTCACATAAATATAGCGGTCAATTGCCGAACTGATAACTGCACCGCCATATCTCTCATAAAACAAAGGTAAATCGGTACCTCCGCCAATAAAGCTTATTCTTTGGGGGGTAATTGTAGACACCATTTTTAGTGGTCTTATTTTCAAAACTAAGACTCCCAATCGTTATAAATTTTGACTATCCTGTCAAAAGCATCACTTAGTTTGTTGACTCGAATGTATGGTGTTGGCATGTTTAATAATTCAGATTCTTCCAGATTTTCACAAATATGAACCATACCACAGCCAGAATTCCAAGCAGCCTCACAATCTCGAATATCGTCACCGATATACATCACATGATCAAGTCTAAAATTGAATTCTTTAGAAACCTCAAAGAACATACCTGGAGATGGTTTTCTTCTTGATGAATTATCATCCCAATGGTCGAAACAAGAAACGACTCGAACCACTTTAATACCCTCATCCAGAAGAAATCTAATCATATTTTCATGAATAGTATCAACATCAATCTCAGTCATATGACCTCTTGCCACCCCCGCTTGATTGGTGATAACAATAAACTCAAATCCAAGCAATGCGAGTTTTTTCATTGTGTTTACAGAATCTGGAATCCAAGAAAATTCCTGCCATCTCTTTATATACTCACCTTTCGGAGCTTTGCTGTTGATAGTTCCATCCCGATCAATCAGAATATATTTTTTAGGCAATAAAAACTCCCGAGTAATCTTTAAACGATCAGGATCAGAAATACTCTTATAACCAACATCCGACAGAAAACCTAACATTTGTTTATTTACAGCAAGATAAACTAATAATTGAGATAAATTGAAGTTTGGAAACTCTGGAATCTGATTACAGGCTTGAAAAAATCTTTCTTTATTGATAGCCATATAACCAACTTCGACATAACTATGAGAATTCTGATCAGGGTTTTTTGAATAAGATTCAATATTTCCCAATTCATCTATTTTTACATTTCCATTCTTTTTTTTGCAAAGCAAAACCGTTAATGTCTTATTAGACTGCATCTGTTTTTCAACTATTTTCTTAATACTTAAATGTACAAAGTTATCTGAATAGAGCAAAATAAAAAAAGGATCCAAAAAAGATTTGGCTTCCCAAATCCTTCGACCTGTATCCCACTCTACAGGACCGCTTGAGTAGGTTATGTCCCATCCAAATCTAGAGCCATCACCAAAATATTCAGATATCTTCTCACCTAAATATCCAGTTAATAGAATAAAGCGGGATATACCTTGCTCAGATAACTGCCGCAAAAGATAGTACAGGAATGGTTTACCATTCACGTCGACCATTGGTTTTGGTAAATGATTTGTGTAGGGTTTAAGTCTTGTACCAAGCCCACCGCATAAAACAACTGCTTGACGAGGGATCTCCGCTGGATTCATTCAAAAACCTCATATGTTTTTTTTATTCCATCATAAAGACTATTCCTTGGCCTCCAACCCATTAAGGATTTTGCCTTAGAATTATCTGCATAAATTCCATACAAATCATCTGAACAATCATCAACTTTCACGGGTAAAGGTGATGCGGAGACAATTTGACATATCTTCAAAATGTCCAGATTTTTAGTTAGAGTACCGGAACCTATGTTAACTATTCCTAGCTGTTTTTGAATCTCAACGGCTGAACAAATAGCATCCAAAACATCATCTAAATATATATAATCGTTTGCACTGAAAATATTATTTATCTTTGGAGTTTTACCCTCTTTTATACTTTTTAAAATTGTTGGTATTAAGGAGGACTCCTTTTGGCGGGGACCGTAAACATAAAAAAACCTCAACCAGTCGAAATTGATCTGTCTTTCTTCACAAAATATTTTAAAAAGTGCATATGTTGAGTGTTTTGCCCAAGAAAAATAATTATTCGGGACTACAGCACTATCTTCCTTACATGCGCCATCTACATTAGAGTATTCTAAGCAACTACCTGATACTATTATTTTTTTTAGGGTAGTTAATTTATTAAGCTCACTTAAAAATTTTATATTAGCATTCAAATTAATCGCTGACATATCTTTAGAAAAATTTGGTATACCTTCCCAAGCAAGATGAACGACTATTTCAGGGGAAAATTTAATAATCTTATCAGTCAAAGTCTCTCCAATACTATAACAATAGTACTGAAATTTTCCTTGAAATCTCTCAAGCTGTTGGTTGCGCGTAAGACCAACAACTTCATGCCCATTGTTATTTAATATTTCCATAAGGCTCGAACCAATAAAGCCTGTGGAACCAGTAACAAGTATTTTCATATTAGATTCAATGAAAATCTTGGAAACATCAAATCTCTTTCAGAAATAATTAATGGCTTGTGCGGCCAATTGATTTTGAAATAAGGATCATCATATCTAAAACCAGCATACCGATCCTGACAAAAATAATCATTCATATAATAGTGAATAATCGTATTTTCAGAAAGTGTTAAAAAACAATTTGCACATCCACTTGGAACCAAAAGAGATTCTTTATTTTCAGACGAAATGATTTGCGAGGATGCCTGTAAAAAAGTTTTAGAGTTTTTTCTTAAGTCTATTACTACGTTATAAATTGATCCAATTATTGGGGTCAACAATTTTGCCTCTTGACTCGGGCTTTTTTGATAATGAAACCCCCTCAAAGTATATTTTTGAAAATTCTCAGATATATTCCCTTGCTTAACATCAAATTCAATGCCCATATCATGAAATTTTTGTTTACAAAAATTTCTTCTAAATGTTCCGCGGTTATCTTCGAAGATTAATGGTCTAAGAGTTTTTAACCCTTCTATATTGTAGCTTTCAAAAATCATCTTTTATGTACCATTCGAGGCAAAGGAATAATTATCTCCTCAGAATATCCAATTTCTCTTAAATCATTAACTACTTCATCCTCAAAGTTCCAAGCAAGCAAGAGCATATTTTTTCCCTTAATATTTTTAATGGCGCTCTCATATGAAATAATTGGTATCGACGTACCAGGCGTGTAAAAAGATTGTTTTAGTTTGTTGCGATCAATAACAAATTCAATTTCCTTGTTTGTTATTTTACAAAAATTTAAAAGTGTTGAGCTTCGTGCTGATGCTCCATAAGCAACTAATGGAGCTTCTGAAGCATACTTAGCAATGGTTGCCTTTAGTGATTCAGAATGCGCAATCGATTTGCTAGAAAAATTCTTCCAACTTGCGTAGTCGTTCAGAGCTGCTGCTAATTCATCTGATATCATTTTTGTTAGCAAAATGGATTGAGATTTCTTTTTCTTTGAAAAAAATAAAACTAAAGAACCTCCGCTAATTGGGCTTTCAAATACATCAAAAGGGTAAAGTCCATACTTCTTGAATAGGCTTGTGATTGACTTTATGGAAAAATAGAATAGGTGTTCATGATATATAGAATCATAATGAAGCTCTTCTAATATCTTTTTAGCATAATGAAATTCGATTACAACTAACCCTTCATCGTTAACCAAATTTGACATCCCATTTACAATTGAGTGAATTTCCTTAACGTGTGGAATTACATTTCTTGCCATAACAATATCTGCTGAAGATTTCTTCTTCAAAATATCCTGTGCTAAATTTTCCGTAAAAAAATCAGCATGAGTCGGGATGCCTTTTTCATTTGCCAAACGAGCTATATTTTGAGCTGGATCTACACCCAATACAGCACACCCCCTCTCCTTAAATTTTTCAAGAAATGTACCATCGTTACTTGCGACCTCTACTACAAATGGCTTTTTTGAAAAACATCGCTTTAGAACCTCATCACAATAATATTGACTATAGTTTTTTGCTGTGGATGATGTACCAGTAACCCACACATACTCGTTAAATAAATATTGAGGATCTACTGTAGCCGTTAACTGAACAACTGAGCATTGTTGACACTGTACAATTTTTAAAGGTACCAGTAATTCAGCCCCAGATTGCTCAGGCTTCAATGCGTTAGCTGGTGGCTGATCTCCTAAGTCAAGAACATCGAATAATGATTCTGAGGAGCACAAACGACATCTATTAATTAAGGTAAATTTAGTATCAGAGTTCTCTTTTTCAAACATTTAATTTCCTGTTTCATTACAGATATCTCAATTGAGAGTTTAAGATATTTTTATTAATTAAATCATTAATCTTTATCAGCCTAGTGGTTTTGGGGCCACGAAAATCTTTTTCATTGAAATTAATCAAATCAAAATATTTAATTAATTCCTGTGCACCTCGCTGAAGATTCCACCCTGGACTATAAAAATCTTTTAAATCTGTGAGTATTCGATTAAATGAAACTTTGTAAGTTCTAGCATCAGCCCCATGCTCTCCAGTAAAAATTAATTTACTTCCT
>JACCDN010179154.1_pt1 | contig 12408 bp, 14 predicted proteins | sample 7441691 | NCBI WGS metagenome assembly JACCDN01 (sample SAMN15323439, study PRJNA562643) | freshwater metagenome | isolation source: river surface water | place: USA:Blue River Watershed | collected 2017-08-16 | reverse complement strand
GCGCTCAAAGCGCGCAAGGGCCTACGTATTTGGACTGAGATGTTCTCTGATGGTGTCTTGGAGTTATCAAAAGCCGGCACCTTAGATGATGAGGTCTTGATTACCGCATCCTTTATCTTTGGAAGCCAAGAGCTGTATCAATGGCTAGATCTCAATAAAAAGGTACGCATGCTGCGCACTGAACGCACTAATGATCCAAGCCAGATTGCTCGCCAAGCCAAGATGACCTCAATTAATAGCGCTCTTGAAGTTGATCTCTTTGATCAAGCAAACGCGAGCCATGTTCGTGGAAAGATCTACAGTGGCTTTGGTGGTTCCACAGATTTCATTGTTGGCGCACTACATAGCCGTGGCGGACAATCATTTGTCGCCCTTCCTTCATGGCATCCCAAGGCAAATGTTTCTACGATCGTTCCTAGATTGCAGGCCAATGTCACACACTTCCAGCACTCCTATGTTGTTACTGAACAGGGAGTTGCTGCTTGCTTCGGTCATAGCCAGAATAATCAAGCGCTGAACATCATCAAAAACGCTGCACACCCATCTGTTCGCGAAGAGTTAACGGCAAAAGCTGCCGAATACGGTCTTATTTAAGCTCTCCTTAGTACCCTTTCTCCATGATCGCCTTTGACCTCAAGCACCTGTTCTTTGGAATCTTTGCCGGCCTATGTGCATATGCATTTGGTCGACGAGTCTTGCCATGGATGTTGTTGGGTTACATCGGAACATTTTGGGTATTACTTGCTTTGATGTTGTCACCTAAGAAGACACGTACTCCACTAAAAGAGTGGAACCCGATTACTGAATTAAAGCGTCGACCAAAGGAGTAGTGGAGGCGCATCCTGGCGCAGATTATTTGCGATCCAGGTTGCTCCATCTAAGTTGTCTCCCGAGGATTGAACAATTACGGCGTTTGGCAGTTTTGCATTAATCTCAAGTGCAATCTTTGTTGAATACGAAGCATTACGAGCTGGTCCACCTTGAATAACGATTTCAGGTGAATCACTCTTTGCTCCACCACATCCGTACCACGTAGCAACAACGGTTTGTGCAAGCAGATATGCACCTTCATCAACTATCGCTGTTGCAGTAGATACTCCCGCATCTGCCGCCTCTAAAACTTTCTGCGCAGTTCTAATCGCCAATGTTGCAGCCTCAGCATTGTTTTTAACCTGCAAGGCATCAAAGGCTTGGCACTCTTGAGCAAAGTAATCAAGCATTTCTGAATCATCGCCGCGACCTTGTCGAATTCCAAGCGCTTTTGTAATCGCTAGCTTTCCAAGCCAAAACCCGCCACCTTCATCTCCAAAGGTGCTGCCTAATCCATCACGATGGGCAAACTTTCCATCTCGGCCTCCGACAGATACAACTCCGCCACCGATGGATAGCACAACACCATTGCGACCATTTAATGCACCAACAAAGCCGGCAAATCCATCATCAATCACCGCAACCTTTGTTGCTCCAAAAATCTCCTTACATAACGCCCCAAAAGAGTCTGGCTCTGCAACGGTTCCATTAAATCCAGTGCATGAGAGTGCAACTACATCGGCACTCATTGGAGTTAAGGACTCAAAAACAGATCTCAATGAGTTCAAAGGCGCTTCACCAACAAGCTTGCCTCGATCGCTGACTACAACATAATCACCCTGTTTAATGCGGCATCCAGATTGCCCTAAATCAACTGCTAGCACTTCATTGGTCGCCATGAGGCAAAGGATACTTGAAGGGATGTGGGAAGATAAGCACATGAGTTCATTCGGCGCGATTATGGCTTCAGAGATTGCGGAGACTCCCAAGGTCTTTAAATCAATCTTTGACAACAAGGATGCGTTTAATGCTGTTAAAGATGTTTTGACTGAGGAAAAGATCCAATCAGTTCTTATCTTGGCGCGAGGAACCTCCGATAACGCCGCACATTATTTGAAGTACCTGATTGAAACTCAGATTGGTTTGCCCGTTGGATTGACCTCACCATCATCAGTTACCGTCTACGGTTCAGAGCTGAAGTATTCACATACTTTGATTGTTGCTATCAGCCAAAGCGGCCAGTCACCAGATCTAGTGAAGTTTGCAACGGCTGCTCGACAAGCAAATGCCTATGTCATCGCTATGACAAATGATTCCGCTTCACCGCTGGCAACAATTGCTCATAACCACTTTTCCCTTATGGCTGGACCAGAACTCGCGGTTGCAGCAACAAAGTCCTATAACGCACAACTCTTGGTTTCCTATTTATTGGTCGCAGCATGGACCGGCAAGCAGGTCAATGCAGAGCAGATCATTAGTGAAGCAACACGGCTAGTTCAATCTCCACAATTAGTCTCACCTGCAGTTCAAGCTGTTTCTCGTGAGAAAGAGGTTGTCATTCTTGGTCGCGGTTTTGCTTATCCAAATGCACGTGAAGCCGCGCTTAAAGTTCAGGAAACCTGCAAGATTTCAGTACAAGGTCTTTCAACTGCAGATTACTTACACGGTCCAATCTCAGCGTTGACTCCAGATACCCAAGTATTTATCATCGCACCATCTCATATGCCTGCTGCATCAATTACCGAAGCCACTGTAAAGATTCGCAAGACTAGCTCTCGGATCTTCTGGATCGGAAACGGTGGAACACCTGAAGGCGAAGACATTGTTCTAGCCGGCTCTAACTGTGATGATGAAATCGCCTCAACAATTGTTGATGCCATTGTTTTACAGCGATTCGCCTTGGAGTTTGCCGTTGCATCAGGATTTGATCCAGATGCTCCTGTCGGACTTTCTAAAGTTACTTTGACTAACTAACTACAGATATTGACCCCGTAGAGCTGTTGTAGCTCAATAAATCTGCACGCATTCCTACCGCAATACCACCGCGATCCTTTAATCCAAAGGCATGGGCTGGTCGTGTGGATGTTGCATGAACCGCTTGCTCTATAGACAATCCACACTTATTGATTAAATTGTTGAAGGCTTGCGAAATAGTAAGTGTGCTGCCAGCAAGCTTTAGGTTTGATCGTAGACGTGCAACACCATCCTTAACCTCTACCGGCAACGCCCCAATTGTGTAACTACCATCCCCGTTTCCAGCAGCGGCCATGGCGTCTGAAACCATAATAATTCGGGGGCCGATGGCTTCAAATAACTCACGAACCTTTTCAAAGGTTTGGTGATGCCCATCGACAATTAATTCAACGGTAAGTCGTGGATCGCTCATAACAAAGTTAGCGATACTTCCTGGGGTATTTTCCTTGTTCATGGCGTTAAGGAAATGGGTAACGATTGAGGCACCATTATCTGTAGCCGCAGCTGCATCGTGGAAATTACCTTCAGTGTGACCAATAGCTGCAATGACTCCTACCGAGGCTAAATATGAAATCGCTTCTTGAGCTCCTTTGAGCTCTGGAGCAATTGTGATCATATTTATTGAACCCTGACCAACATCAATTACCTCTTTAAGTTGGGGAAGAGTCGGATCAATTAACAATGAAGGCTCATGCGCACCACAGCGAGCATGAGAAAGATAAGGACCTTCAAGGTGAATTCCAACTATCTCGCCGCGATTGTAAAAAGGAGTAAGCCTTTGAATCTGCGCCTTGAGATCATCAATACTTTCAGAGACCAAGGATGCGACAAGGGATGTTGTGCCCGTCCTCTTATGTGCGTTAATCGCTGCACTTATTTCATCAGGGGAGGTTGCGGAGAAGTAATGCCCACCGCCACCATGACAGTGAATATCTACAAAACCCGGGATTAAAACTCCATCGGTTGTTATTTCTGGGCTGCTATGAATTCCAGGATTAACCGCAGTGATGACTCCGTTAGAGCTTTCAATCCATAGGTCACCAAGCAAGGAGCCATTAACCACCGCTGCTGATGCCTGAATGATCACAGGTGAAGTTTATCGCGATATTACTTTTAAATAAGGTCTGTGTGAGAGAATTAGAAGTAATTCAGAGCTATCGGAGGAGATCATGGCAGCAGTTAAGAAAGCCGCGGTTAAGAAAGTGGCAGCGAAGAAGACTGTTGAAGCAGAGGTTCGTCATGTTGGTGTTGATTGGCGATCGCTATATCTCTACGCCGTATGTCTAATTACCTTGCTTGTTGTTTTGTTTTCAACCGTTGCTTTGATTAATGCGATTATGAATGCGGTATTCCCAGATCCTGCCTATATCGATGTCTATGCAAAGCCAGAAAACGCTCCATCTGCTGACTTACTGGCGCAGCAAGAGGAGAACAATCAAGTTCGGGCAATCAAGAGCATCTTTACCTCATTTACAACAATTGCAATCGCAGCACCGTTGTATCTGTACCACTGGCGTCAAACTAAGAAATCAGCGTAAAGCCAACGGAATCAAGTTGGTATCGTTGTAAAGGTGCCACTGGATATTGCAGACCTGCTTAGGATGATCTAAATCATCGCCCTTCCAACTGTCAGTTGACCCTTCAAACTCGTAATTCCTTAAAACGTGATGGTGGAAGCCGTCGGTATGAATAAACCATTCCTCCCATGTCACATTTGAGGTTGGGGGATTGATTGGATGCAGATGAAGAACTCCATAATGAATAACAGAGTTGGGCATCCACGTGAATTGCAAGCCTTCAAAGGGGTTGGACTCTGAGGTGTTGTTTAAGAGAGGAGTTAGAAAGGAGTCCTCGAAACTAATCTCGAACTCCTTGCATAGGCTCTCTAAGTTGAGCTCATCCCAGCGTGAGTAAACCTCTTTTTTCCAACCAACTAAACTCATGAGTACAAACCTTTCACGCTCAGGTGCAAATTACTCGCGGGCTTCGATAACGAAATCGTTATCTTTCAGGCGTGCATTTTGCTTGACCCTTCACGATAGCACGGGTCTAGTCTTTGGGACAACGTTGTCTCGGATTTTATGTCGGGGGCAATAAGTAACCCCCGCATTTCGAACCTATTGAAAGGGACTTAAATGTCTTCACTTCGTAAACTCATCACCGCAGTTGTTTCTGTCGGTGTTGTCGGTGCTCTTCTAACCGGCACAGCTGTTGCTCCTGCACAAGCTGCAAATAAGAAGATTGCATTCGTAATGGGTGCAGAGTCAGATCCATTTTTCCAGGCGATGAAGGTTGGTGCTGAAGCAGCTGCTAAGGCAAACAACATCGATCTCATCTGGCAGGGAGACCCATCTGAGTACTCACCAGCAACACAGATTCCTGTTGTTGATCAGGTATTAGCTCAGAAGCCAGATGCACTTGTTTTGATCCCAACAGATCCAACAGCGCTACAGGCATCAGTTGCTAAGGCAAAGGCTGCAGGAATTCCTGTTATCAACGTTGACACACGCGTTAACGATCTAACAGATGTTCTTTCATTCATCACAGGCGACAACGCTGATGGTGGAGCAAAGGCAGCAGATGCTCTTGCAAAGGCAATCAAGTACACAAAGGGTAAGACATACCAGGTTGTAGTTGGTTTGACTTCAGCAACAGCAACAACAAACGTTGCTCGTCTAGATGGATTCTCAAAGCAGATTGCTAAGAAGTACCCAGGTATCAAGATCGTTGATAAGGCGTACTCACAGTCACAGCCAGCTAAGGCAAACACAAACGTTTCTAACTGGCTAACAAAGTATCCAAAGCTTGCAGGAATCTTCGCAATTGATGGAACTAACGCAGCAGGTGCAGCAGCAGCTATCCAGGCTAAGGGCCTAAAGGGCAAGGTTGCACTAGTTGGTTACGACGCATACAAAGCAAATGTTGACTTGATCGGCAAGGGTGTTTTCACAGCACTTGTTGCACAGGATCCAGCAGCAGAAGCAAAGCTTGCGATCGAATACTTGGTTAAGTACTTTGCAGGACAGACTTCAGGAATCAAGAAGGAAGTTGTTATTCCTAACGTAGTTCTTTCAAAGTCATCTTCAAAGGCTGACCTAGCGAAGTACACATACGTACAGAAGTAATCGCACTTAAGGGGGAGTTTCTCTAGGGAAACTCTGGTGTCTTGAGACCGGCGCCTTCATAATTGGAGGCGCCGGTTTCTCGCCAAAATTCACATTAATTTCAAAGGAGCATCATGAGCCAGATCGAGACGCAGAGTTCATCTGTAAAACGTCTTATTGGAAACCAGCAGTTCTTACTTCTGCTTGTTTGGTTCGCGATGATCGGAATCTTTACCGCTTTTAATAGCATCTTTTTTAGCACCGCAGTATTCGGAAATATCTTGCTCGATTGGGCTCCAGTTGTTCTCATGGCTGTCGGACAAACCTTTGTCATCATCTCTGGTGGCATTGATCTATCCGTGGGTTCAACTGTTGGTCTATCGGGAGTTGTTGCTGCTTTCCAAATGCAGAAGATGATGACTAATGGTGATAATCAATGGACAATCATTATCGTTGGCACAGTTGTCGCGGCAGCTGTTGGCACAATTATCGGATTGATTAACGGCTTTTTAATTACCCGCGCAAAAATTGTTCCTTTTATTGCAACCCTTGTAACCATGGGTGCCGCTGCAGGTCTTGCCATTGTTTATTCTGGAGGCGCACCAGTTGCAGGCGGTCCTGACAAAGCGATTGAACTCAGCGTTCCTTGGTTTGGACCGTTCTCTACACCAGGTTTAATCGTTGTGGTTATCGTTGCAATCTGCGGTTTGTTCCTGCACCTAGCTCGCTTTGGCCGATACACATACGCAATCGGATCTAATGAGTTCGCAGCTCGAAGCGCTGGTATCAATGTAAACCGCCATTATGTAAAGATTTACGCTCTCTCAGGTCTGCTATCTGGACTAGCGGGAATGTATTACTACTGTCGCTTGGGTTCAGGTGCACCGACCTCTGGATACGGTGGTGAACTAGATGCGATTGCAGCGGTTGTAATTGGTGGTGCCGCCCTCACAGGTGGTATCGGTCGAATCACTGGCACCGTACTTGGCGCGTTAATTCTGACAACCACAACAAGTGGTTTGATCATCATCGGAGTTGCCCCAGATTGGAAGCAGGTTGTGGTTGCAATATTGATCGCTGCAGCGGTACTTCTCCAAGGGGTTAAATCAAGTTCGAGAGGAGGCGGCAAGTGAGTACTCCACTATATGAAGCAAAAAATATTTCTAAGAAGTATGGATCCGTTGTCGCACTAGATGGAGCAGATTTCCAGATTAACGCTGGAGAAATCGTTGGCCTGGTAGGGGACAACGGTGCAGGAAAATCAACATTAGTGAAGTGCCTTTCTGGTGCCCACCAACCAACCTCGGGACAGATGATGTTGGAGGGCAAAGAAGTTTCATGGGACTCACCACGCGATGCAATTGAAGCTGGTGTTGAAACTTTGTACCAGGACTCAGGACTTGCTCCTCACCTAACGGTAGGCGCAAATGTTTTCTTGGGTCGCGAAAAGTACCAACGTGGACTGCTCGGCAAGATGGGCTTCCTCGATAACAAAGCAATGAATAAAGAGGCTCATGAGGATTTAGAGCGAGTGGGTATCGCTGTTCCATCTTCTACGCGAGCAATCTCTGCTCTCTCCGGTGGACAGCGTCAAGCAGTTGCTATTGGTCGGGCTGTGTCATGGGCTTCCAAAGTTATTATCTTGGATGAGCCAACAAACCACCTAGGTGCACGTCAGGCGGGTGAAGTTCTTGAGGTGATGAAGGCAGCAAAAGCCAAGGGCCTTGGCGTTGTCTTCATCTCTCACACCCTTCCTCACGTCCTTCAGGTAACTGATCGAATCGTTGTTTTGCGCTTAGGAAAGATTGTCGCTAACGCTCCAACATCTGAATTCGACGCAGAAAAGTTACTTGGAACGATTACTGGGCTTAACCAACTACAGTAATAACACCATGAAGAGCGATTCCAATCGCGCACGCCCCACAATTCGTGAGGTAGCCGCGTTATCTGGCACGAGCATCAAAACCGTCTCCAGAGTTATGAATGGTGTTACAACCGTTGACCCAACACTTGCTAAAGCAGTTAATCAAGCGGCGCGAAAACTCAACTACCGCCCAAACTTAACCGCAGGAAATCTACGTCGTGTAGATGGACGCACCAACACCATAGGATTGCTTCTTAAAGACATCTCCAACCCCTTTTCATCATCCCTACACCGAGCACTTGAAGACTTGGCTCGTGCCGAAGGTTTTGATGTGATCGCCGGCAGCATGGATGAAATGCCTGAACGTGAATCTGAACTAATCTCAACCTTCATCTCACGGCGAGTCGATGGATTGATCATCGTTCCAACCACAAGTGATCACAAGTATCTGGAAAAAGAGCGAAAAGCAGGAATTCAATTTGTCTTTATCGATCGCCCTGCCAATAACTTCACTGCAGATACTGTGGTTGCAACCAATTGTAAAAGTGCTCAAAAGGCCACAGAACATTTAATAAACAATGGTCATACTCGAATTGCATATATGGGAGACAGCCAGGATATCTACACTGCAGCTGAACGTTTTGCTGGTTATAAAGCCGCACTAGCAAAAGCCAAAATTAAATTGGATCAATCAATAATTCATCACGGGGTTCACGATAAGCAAGAGATGGATGAGTTCACAACTTCCATTTTGACTGGAACCAATCGTCCTACGGCAATATTTTCCTCTCAGAACTATGTAACAATCGAGGCAATTCGCGCCTTGACTAAGCACAAATTGTCTAAGAAGATCGCACTCGTGGGCTTCGATGATCTACCTTTTGCCGACTTAGTTGAACCTGGAATCACCTTGGTAACTCAGGACATTCAAAAGATGGCAGAGGTTGCTGCACATTTGCTGTTTGAAAGAATCAAAGGAAAAACGAGCAAAGCTGAAGTGCATGAGATTGATACGATTTTTACCCAGCGCGGGTCGGGGGAGCTTTAACCAATAAGTTCGCGGTTGCGCTTAACTTCGCGCTCATGATTGCAAGGACGCTCTGTATGAGTGTCGTAGCAAGGATCGCATAGCAAAACTAATTGGTGACACTCCGCCTTCTGGCAGTTTCTAAACTGCTTTGTTGCACCCTTACATTCAGCACATTCACCAATCAACTTAGTGTGATCGCTGAAATCAATTGTTAGGCGATCATCAAATGTGTAGAGGGAGCCTTCCCATAGCCCGTCGTCGCCAAACTTGTTTCCATAGCGAACGATTCCGCCCTTAATCTGATAAACCTCTTTGAACCCACGATTTTTCATAACAACTGACAAAATCTCGCAACGAATTCCACCGGTGCAGTAGGTAACGACCGGCTTATCCTTCATGTGGTCGTACTTGCCGCTTTCAATCTCTGCAACAAAGTCATGTGATGTCTCAACATCAGGAACAACTGCATTCTTGAACTTTCCAACCTTTGCCTCGAACGCATTACGGCCATCAAAGAAGAAGACATCATCGCCACGCTCTTCAACAAGCTTGTTAACCTCTTCTGGGCGAAGATGAACTCCACCGCCGATTACGCCGTTCTCATCAACCTTGATCTCATCTGGGTTTCCAAAAGCAACCAGCTCTGGACGAATCTTGATCTTGAGTTTTGGAAAATCATTGCCCGTTCCATCAGACCATTTGAAATCGATCTTCTTAAACCCTGGGTATGCCTTTGTTGCCTTCACATACTTCTTCAGATCTTCCATCTTGCCGCCCAACGTTCCATTAATTCCATGAGGCGAAACAATGATGCGACCCTTAATTCCAAGCGACTCGCACAAAGTCTTCTGCCATAACTTCACAGCATCAGTATCTGCAATCGGCGCGAAGCCGTAATACAGAATTACTTTGTCGAGATCCATACCCCAATTCTAGCCACTACCAGGAAAAGCTTTAAATCCCCGCATAAAATCAGGCGGGCTATACCCTTTTCACATGACAAAAGAGATCAACAATTCAAAGCTACGCCGCTACAACATCATTGCCGGCGTATTTCACTTAGTACAGATGGTTGCAGTCTTGGCGCTAGCTAATGACTTTACCTTGCCCATTGTTGCTCGCTATATGTCCGGCCCTCCAGGAAGCACCTTTGCAGAACCAATCACACTGCTGAATACACCAGTTGGTATCGGCGTTGCACTCTTCCTTGGCCTTTCCGCTTTCTTCCATTTCTTAGTCGCATCCCCAAAGTTCTTCCCGCGCTATAGCGTTGGTCTTGCTCAAAACCGCAATTACTTCCGCTGGGTTGAGTACTCAATTAGCTCTTCTGTCATGATCGTTCTTATCGCGCAGATTTGTGGAGTTTCAGATGTAGTTGCGATCATTTCAATCTTTGGCGTTAACGCTTCTATGATTTTGTTTGGTTGGTTGCAGGAAAAGTACGAGACACCAGGAAATGGTGGCTGGGTTCCATTTATCTTTGGTTGCATCGCAGGAATCGTGCCTTGGCTAGGACTTGTCTTCTATGTTCTTGCAATCGGAGGACCAGCAAACGCCAAGGCCCCAGCCTTTGTCTACGGAATCGTTATTTCCCTCTTCGTACTCTTCAACACCTTCGCAGTTGTTCAATACCTGCAATACAAGAAGGTTGGAAAGTGGTCTGATTACTTACGCGGTGAAAAGACATACATAACACTTTCTTTGATCGCAAAGTCAGCGCTTGCTTGGCAGGTATTTGTCGGAACGCTGTTTGAATAACAGATAGCGAGCTATTTACGTTCTTGCGTTAATCGTTGTGACAGATAGATAGGCACGATTGATACAACAATCAATGCTGCTGCAACCACATTAACGATTGGTGCTTGATTTGGGCGGAAGAGATTCTGGAAGATCCAAATAGGCAAGGTGGTTTGCCCCGCACCCGCTGTAAAGGTTGTCACAATAATTTCATCAAAGGACAACCCAAATGAAAGCAGCGCTCCTGCCACCAAGGCGTTACGGATCATAGGAAAGGTAACTAATCGGAAGGTAGTTAGGCGATTAGCACCTAAATCCATACTTGCCTCTTCAAAGGTTGCACCCATTCTGCGGTATCTAGCTGCCACGTTATTGAAGACAACGACTACACAGAATGTCGCGTGACCGATAATGATTGTAAAGAAGGTTAAACCGCCAAAGAAGTTAGTAAAGACATTGTTCAGAGCAATACCAGTAACAATTCCAGGTAGTGCAATTGGCAGAACAAACATCAACGAGATTACATCGCGACCAAAGAAGTTGTAACGAGCAATTGCAGCCGCGGCCAATGAACCCAAGATCAAGGCGATGATCGTTGCCAATGATGCGGTTAAGACAGATAACAAGATTGCATCCTTCACGCCTGAGTTAGCTGCAGCTTTGGTCCACCACATCGTCGTAAACCCTGTTGGTGGCCAGTTGAAGGATTTGTTCTTGTTAAAAGAGTTAATAACAACCAACATCAATGGGACATAGATAAATGAAAGGCCAAAGCCCATGAAGCCCCAAAGGACAATTCGAGCGGTGCGTGAAAGGTTCATAGGTTATCGAGCGCTCCAGTCTTTCTCACGGAGCCAAGATAAATAAACATAACGATGACGGGAATCAAAGCAACAGCTGCAGCAAAAGGAAGATTAAGTGCAAAGTTTTGATACACCACATTTCCAAGCATCTGGAATGTTCCGCCCAGGATCTGAACGGTGATGTAATCACCAAGACTTAAAGAGAAGGTAAACAAAGATCCAGCGATGATCGCCGGCCAGGTAATTGGCAAAATCACTTTAAGAAAGGTGCGTCCAGGCTTTGCACCTAAATCAGCTGAAGCATCGATAATGGAATCTGGGAGTTTTTCCATACCCGCATATATTGGAAGCACCATGTAGGGAAGCCATAGATAAGAAAGACCAATGATTACCGCGACCATGCCAAATCCTGGGCTGGATAAACCAAGGGGAGAGATCAACCAGTTCAAGAAACCACTATCTGGAGCCATCATCGTGCGCCATGCATAGATCTTTACTAAATAAGAGGCCCATAGGGGAGTGATTACCAGCGCGATTAACACTGGGCGAGACTTAGGTTTTGCTACACGGGCGATAAAGAAAGCCATAGGAATTGCAAGGACTGCACAAATAATAGTTACAGCGACAGCAACGCCGACGGTTCTCATTGTTACATTGAAATATGCCTTATCAGTAAGGATGTCGATGAAGTTTGAAAGAGTGAACTCTCGTACAACCTTGCTTGTAAAGGTATCGATCTTCCAGATACTTGTGATGAAAAGTGCGGCCAATGAACCGATATATAAAACACCTAGCCAGGCAATTGGCAGCGACAAAAGAGCAGCGATACGTGCTTTCACATGGGAGTGAAAGTAGCGGCGCGTATTTGTCATTAGGCTCATTGTTTTTGATTCATTTCATTGTTGTTAAAAATCGATGTGGTGTGGACACCTGAAACCAAGTGCCCACACCACCTACCGATTAAGAGTTTCTAAAGCTTGACCAAGCCTTAACCCATTCGGCATACGGAATACATTTAACATCCGTACGTCCATCTAGGCACTCTTCTGTTGGAGTCTTCCAGTAGTAGACATTTGACCAGTAGTC
>JACCDN011183621.1_pt1 | contig 12409 bp, 8 predicted proteins | sample 7441691 | NCBI WGS metagenome assembly JACCDN01 (sample SAMN15323439, study PRJNA562643) | freshwater metagenome | isolation source: river surface water | place: USA:Blue River Watershed | collected 2017-08-16 | reverse complement strand
GACCCTGCGCGTCATGCAAGTTATGTGCAGAACTGGATCCAGGCATTACGGAACGATCCCAACGAAATCTTCCGAGCATCACGCGATGCCGAACGGATGACCCAGTTCGTCATGGAGGTCGATCTCAACAGGGAGCGAACAATGCAAGAGGATCCTGCGTTCAAACCCAAACCCAACCCGCAAACCGTCCTTGAAGAAGGAGTCTTCGCAATGAATCAACAGCCACCAGCCAATACCAGCCCTGAAGCCACACCGTTGCAACCGCCACCCTTAAGCAAACCCGCCAGAACCGGCGAACCGATCTATGACCTTGCCTCTGTTCCGGAGGGGGTTAAATTGCTCGCCAAAGAGCAGTTCGGCCAACGTGTCGATCTCTACACTCCACGTGAAAATGGTGGCCCCTACAAGGGAGAGATTGTGAATACACCCACCCACCTGTTGCAGGAGGTCGGGCCGCGTGCCGTGGTCATTCACGATAAAGCGCATGTCCAACTTGCCTCTAATACGCTCGCTCTCCGTGATCAGGAGCATCGCCTGAATAATTCTGATGTCCAGATCCATTACACCGGAAAAGAAGGCAAGGCCTACCCACTGGATCGGCAGAAGGACACACTGGATCGTGCTATGGGTTCACTCAAGAAATCGGCAAACGAACTTGGTTACAGCAAAGACTTCATTACGCAACTAGATGCCGCCCAGGCAAAAACGATTGAACGATTGCGTTCACTCAGGCAGGGTTCGGCAAAGCCCAAAGCTGTCACGCCAGAAACTACTGAACCCATTTCGCCAGTAAGAGGTCGCAAGTGAGCACGCTTGAAGAAGAGCTGATTCATCAGGTCGAAGGCTCCGAATACGTACCTTTTCCCACAGAAATTAGTGCGGATGAACTGGCAACTGCCTTTGATGAAACCGCCATGAGTGAAGCCGATGCTCTGCAATCCATCGTCGATGCCATGAGTCAGACCATCTGAATACGAGGAAACACATCATGCCGAATCAGGAAACAGTAGCAAATGGCCTAACTGATAATCAGATTGAAGCCTCAATACGCGCTAATCGCTACGCCAGGTCGGTGCTTGATCCCGAAAACTCACCGGAAAATATCCGTAAACGGTATCTCGCAGAAGCAGGTCAGTATTTCTTCCGGGATAGGAACAATGCACTGGCCTTTGAAGATAAGGGGGCAAGAATTGCTACACAGGCAGAAGATCCTGTAGTTGCTGCCTCAATGGTCGAACTTGCCATTGCAAAAGGATGGACCGAGTTTAAGGTTAGCGGATCCGAATCGTTCAGGAGAGCCATCTGGCTGGAAGCTGCCAAACGGGGTATGAAGATTCGGGGCTATGAACCGAAATCTCAGGATGAACTGCAACTACAGGAAATAAAGTCAAAGGAACCAAATATCATTCCTGTGCCTCAGCTTGGATCAGCACGTGCAAAAGCCTTCACGGAGCAACCGCAGGAAGAGGCTGTCAAAACCTTTCCTGAGCTGCAGAAGGCCTACGCAGCGCGCTCTTCGATCTATCAGTGGGTTGAAGCCAATATCCCTGATCCGAAAAAACAGGTTGAACTCCGGTCTGCAATTGATCGCGGTATGACAGAGCGTCTGGCCAAGGGCGAAATTCCCAGAGTGGTCGTGCTTCCGGGTCCAAACGCAGTTGAACCGGAGCAGTTAAATGCCATCCATAAGCAAGCCATTGTCATGGGCGCAGTCGCCAAGGCCAGAGGGCAGTCACCGAAGTCGGTCAGGATCGTTATTGCGGCAGCGGAACGCTTTGGACGGTATCTGTCAGAGAATGGCGTATGGATACCGGAACCAATGATTTATGACCGGTATGCACCACCTCGAACTAATTCATCGCTGACGCAGGGTGAATCTGGGAAACCCGAAATCCGCCGTCAGCAAAAAATACAGGTACGGCGATAAACAGTGAGAGCTAATCCTTCAGGCACAGTGACCGTCAGGCTCGGTACTTTGCGCGAACCACTGGCCGCCTATTGTGAAATAAAAGGAGTAAGTGCCAGCGGGGCAATCCGAGATTTGCTGAGTAAGTCCCTGATCGATCTGCCGCCATCTGATGAAGTAATCCATATTGAAGATGAATCCTTGCCTCGGGTTCGCCTTGAGCTACGCCTTACACCAAAGGAGCGCGCAGTCATTGAGGATAAGTGCTTCACAGAGGGTTTTACATCTGCAAATCGCTGGGTAGTATCCCTGATCCGTGCGAACCTTCAGAAGGAACCGGAGTTCGGTGAAACAGGGCTGGATGCCCTCCATGAATCGAACCGTCTGCTGGCACCGTTGGCTCGTAACCTGAATCAGCTTGCCCGTGATGTGCGGCAGAGCGGCATTCAGATACCTGTCTATCGCTTCCAGATTCTAGAGAACCTTCAGAGAGCAATCACTGCTCATACAAAGGTCATTGCTACGGTTATCAATAGGAATGTAGGACGCTGGCGAACGGAATAAACCATGGCCGATGCTGACAAAGAAGCAGAGATTCTGCACTGGGCAGAAAAGCTGTTTTATCCGGTTTCGCTTAAAGGTAAAACTCCAAAGGAAGACCCCACCAGCAGGAATCTCGGGAAAACAGCCGTTAAGATGCTTTCCAGTCATGCGCGAGTCAGAGCGCAGATTGCCAGGACTACGCGCCGTAGCCCGGAGGTAATGGTCAAAATAACTAACCGGCTAGGTGCAGGAAAAGGCATGGTTGCCATCCGCAACCATCTGAGCTACATCAGCCGTAATGGCAAGCTCGAGCTGGAGACTGATACCGGTGAACGGCTATCTGGTAGAGATGCCATTGCTGATTATTCTGAAGAATTGAAATGCCAGATCCGAGGCATTCCAATCCCTGAGGTAAGTAATCGTCGAGAGGCATTCAATATCATCCTATCTATGCCAGCCGGAACGCCTTCTGACAAAGTCCACGAAGCGGCCAGTCATTTCCTTAAAGACGAGTTTTGCGACAGACACCGATATTGTTTTACGCTCCATACAGATACGGATAAGCCTCATGTCCATGCGTGCGTTCTAGCCGCACCGTTGCGAAAAGGAAAGCGGCTAAATCCGAGAAAGGCCGATCTACAACGATGGCGTGAAGGATTTGCAGAACAACTCAGGAATATCGGGATTGATGCAAATGCCACACCACGAAAAACACGAGGGGAATCACGCAACCCAATAAGTCAGTCAGGTCACCATATTCGCAGGAAGATGCCGATCCACTTCAGTAAAATTGATGCGTTTGTAGAGTGGCCCGAGGTATATAGATCCGCGCAAGATGCCTGGCGCAAACTCGCAAAGTCGATGCAGCATTCATCTTCAGAGGCAGAGCTTAAGATAGCCACAGAGATCGAGCGTTTTGTTACCGTAAGGGATCCGGATAACCAAAAGAAACGTTAGCGCTTGACTCTCAACGGATCAAGTAGATACGTCAGACCGTTGTGGTCGATTTCGTGCATCAGCTCAAGGAGTCTGCCAATTTCACCCTGCGGGAATCCCTCACGTGCAAACCAGTTAAGGTAACTTCCGGGTAGTTCAGCAATCACGATCCCCCTGTGCTTGCCGAAGGGCATTTCACGAGTGAGTAGCAATTTGAGGTCATCTGGGCGCATGGCGAGCATTTTGCCATCAAGGCTTCGTATAGCCTGAGGACTATTTCCGACTAAAGAACTGGGTTTTGTATCAATACAAAGGTTCTGTTGGGTTCTATAAGGTAGTTAATCGGCCAAAGTGGTATTTAAGGTAGCGATGTTTAGTTGGCTGCTGCTGTCCCTATGTTGAATAAACCAACCGGTTTATTTCAGAAAGAGCTACAGGGTGTGTGTCGAGTAGTTCGGCAAGATTAATTTGGTTTAGTAGTGTCACTGAACTAAGTTGAGCCGATTCATAAGCACGATCATTAAAAAATTGGTTGGATATGGCTATCAATTCAAAATTCACACGAGGGTGTCTTTTTTTGTAAAAGCCAAGCCCACCAGTCAGCTCTTTAACGGCATCCCAATTGTGTTTGTAACCCTCTGTTCCCGATGTCTTTGCTTGTATCAGCACGCCATCAGACCCATTGATAGCGACAACATCAACTCCATAATCGCCGCTCGGCGGAGTGCAATAGACTTGTCGATAGCCCTTCTTGGCCCAAATAGCTGCTAATAGCCCTTCAAAGAGCCTCCAATCCATCTGAAGAGCCATATCAAGGGTAACTCGCTCATCAAGCCCATCTCCTTGGCCTTCTGGGACGATTTCATCCATCTTAAATTCACCTGGAGAAATGTCTGGGCAGCCATTGAGAATATCTCCCGCGAGAGATCTTTTGGCTTCGAGAAGTTTGTCTAACTTCTCATCGAATGTCATGAATTCCTTAGAGCGAACTCCAGGGTAATAGACATATACAGTCTTTCTCTGTCCAATTCTGTAGGCCCGATCCGTAGCCTGATCTTCCTTCGCAGGGTTCCAGGTGCGCATGTAATGAATCACATGATTGGCCGCCTGGATATTGACCCCGAAGCCTACAGCTACGGGAGAGAGAATAATAGCGCCGAACCCAGGGCGATTTTGAAATGCTTTTATTCGCTTCTGACGACTGTTTATATGGGACGCAGAGGCATTGGTATCTCCATTTATGATGTCAGCATCATAGCCAAACGATTCTTTAATGTAGTGCTGAAGTAAACGTTGGATGCTTCGAAACTCACAGAAAATAATAGCCTTTTCTCCACCATCTCCTCTTTTGCTGATGTTGTTGAGGGTGTCGATTAGCCAGTCGAGTTTTGGAGATGCCTTGCGATAGTCAGCGATAGGCTCGGGCTTGAAAACAGTCATCCCATAGCGTTTTGGATCTGTACAGACTAAACGTATATATTGAAGTAATCCCAGATGATTTTTGAAGGGTGTTACAGTCCCCGGCTGGTTTCTCTTCTTAAAGTCATCGATTGCTTTTGCGTACAGTAAGCGCTGAGCATTCGATAAAGGGAGGGCACGACATGGCTGATCTTCTATCTTGGCAGGCAAGGAGGCAACCTCTGCCTTAGTCCGACGTAGCATTTGTGGCTCTATCAAGCATCGCAATTCAGCCACGCGCTCTTTAGCCGGCTGATCTTCATCATCAATTTCGATCGGGCGTCTGTAATTTGCCCCAAAATCATTGAGTGCGCCAAGGAGACCTGGCTGTACATAATCGAATAGCGACCAGAGATCGACTAATGTATTTTCTACTGGGGTGCCGGTACAAGCAATTTTGAAGCCTGCATTCTGCTTCTTAGCGGCACGTGTGACCATTGCTGCAGGGTTTTTAATTTTTTGAGCCTCATCGCAGATCATAATCGACCAGCGTTGAGATGCAAAGGAAAACTCCAAGTCACGAAGTGTTTCATACGTAGTTAGAACAACCTTGGCAGAACCGAGCCAGTTTGGCTTCAAGAAACGTATTAATCCATCTTCTTTCTTCAGTCGATCGTCTATTTCATCCCTTCGAAGCCTTAGTGATGAGAGGTAATTACCATACGCTGTGACAAGCTCAAAAGCCCCTGGGAAGAATTTTTCCGACTCTTCTTTCCAATTTTCTAGCAAGGAGAGTGGGGCAACTATAAGGACAGGATCAATGTTGGGATCAGACTCGATTGCCCATGCAATGAGCCCGAGCAATTGAAAGGTCTTACCAAGCCCCATATCGTCAGCGAGAATAGCCCCACGAACGTTATATTTATTTTGCAAAGAGAAGAGGTGTTGAAGCCACGCAAGCCCAGACTTTTGATGCGCCAACAAAGTGAAGTCTTTGCTAATAGACGAAGGAATTTGCGGTTGACCTGGAACTGTATTAAGAGCAATTTCTCGCTTCTCATCAAAGCCAACGCTATCGATATTAGCTCTAAGAATTAAAGATTTCCGGGTATGTTGGGTGGGCTGGTTGGGCTTCGTTGGAGACTGGGGTGTAATTGGGTTGTCAGATTCGAATTTTCCGCGCCCCAAGTCGTTCCAAACCTCCTTGAAGGTTTTTACTAGGCCTTTGGCTTCATCAAGTGGAATATCAGCAGGTAGACCGGTTAATTGAACAGAATCTTTTGAAGTGCCTTCGGCTTCCCGAATTTTCTTTTCAAGTGCATCAATAGTTTCTTCATCGATTGGAAAGTCGATTGTTTCAGTAGATCCAGGAGGGCTATAAGAAATAATTGGCTTGGCATTTTCCGGAAACCAGCCTTCATCTTCTTTCTTCTTAGCTATATATGGTGAGAAGATAGGCTTCTCGATGCCTATCCCTTCAATTCTGTGCGAATAATTGCTCAGATCATGAATTTGGTCATATGCTATTAATACCTGAGGTTGTTTGAGCTCTGCTAATGCATCTTTCAGGTTTTCTAAGTGATTTTTAGTATCTGCGTTAATTTCGAAGTCATACCCGTCCCACGCAAGAAGTGGGTAGTCCTTTGTAATTGCTGCTTGAGCCCTGCTTATAAAAGTCTCTAGTGTGGCTTGGTCGAGAGGAAGGTTCCTTGATTCTGCCGAACCGTCTAAACATATCGAATCGACAATTAGTGAGACTTCAAGAATTAATCCCCGTGCATCTCTTCGGATAGAGGGGCAGAATCGATCGAAGTTGATCCCAGCCTCATCTCGAGCTTTTTCAAACTGTTCTTCAACAATGACATCCCGGGCGTCATCACCCAAGGTTGAGAAAGGGTTGACAAGAAATGCTTGAGCTCTAGACCCAGCGACGATACGGCCTGGGAATTTTTTAATCTCTCTTAAAACCGACTTAACTTTAGGAGTCACTAAGACTTGAACAATTCCTTGTTCTGTCGATATATCGTAGCGGTCAAGTACTTCAGTGCTAACGTCAAACCTTTCGATCCACTTGTCTGGCACACCGTGAAACTTAGGAATGACCTCCACTACATTGTCGTTTTGTACGCTTTGTGACTTTTTAAGTGAAATTTCAAGATTGTCAGGAGAAACAATGACAGTGGAATGGAGGAAGTTGTCGAGAATTGCATGACAATCGAAAGCGAGTCGCCGTATTTTTGACCACGCTTGGCGATGGAATAGCTCGGTCTTTTCATCATCTGATCTACGCGCAAATGTTTTGATGGCTTTAACTAAGGACCATTGTTCGTACGTTAAAAGGGATTTATTTCCCTTGGCGATTTGAATTGCGCCAACAAAGTCGCAATCCTGAGTGCCATGAATGGGGCTAAACCAACCACTGATTGCAATCGCGAAGGCGCCTTCTGTTAAAGATCCATTGCTGATAAGTTTGGGTGAATATGTCGATGATTCAGGGAGCCCAAGTATTGATTGCAGGTCCGTTATCCCTAAGGATTCACCTGAAAAAAAGTCATCCCAACTAAGCAGAAAACCATCGCCGACCGGAGTGATCAAATTCTCATCAGAAAGCTGTGTGATGAGACCATCTGTGAGTTGGTAATCAATCAACTCTCCAACTTCAGGCGCTTTAGTTATCAATATGCCTTCAGGGGTAATAGATCTACGCCACAAATGTTCTTGCTGTTGCTGGTTTGCTGCCATCTTAAAAATCTTGAGCATATTACTTCCACCAGCCCTTCTTCTCTTTGTACTTAAAGCCCCAGCTCAGCATAACTCTGTTTAAATCAGTATTCGATTTGTCAGCTCGAATCCATAAGTTGCCATTTCGCTCCCTAAAGTCATCGATTGTTAAACCATGCCATTGAGCGAGTTTGTAGAGCTTTGTAAGATCGAACTTAGAACCTATGTAATCACTCCATTCCAGGCTGGAGTTTTTCTGCTCTAGAGGAGGCTCATGAATGTTTGAAGGCTCTGGGGTTCGCCTCTGGTCATTCGACGCAGGTACTGTAGACTCTTGCGGGTAGGGCTTAAAAGTAGATTCTGAAAATGTTGAATGTCCTCTTGAGGCCTTTGATGTAGAACGGCTGATATTAAATGGAGGTCGACTTAGCGTTTCTGCAAGCCTGTCTTCCCAGTTGGCATATCCGTGAACGTTATCTTGGTGACGGTACCATTCGCCGTATTCTCGATTCTTTAAAGAGTTTGGACCATTAACCGTTAACGTCACAGGCTCGCTAAGGTCAAATGGCATGCCGGAGTTAGCGTCATATAGATATAGAGCTCCGGCATCACTAAATTCCACAGCAATGACGTTGCCCATAGTCATAACGAATGCGTTCGTAATTGCATTCGAATTGGCGATAGGCGTAATCAACCCATCCATCTTTTTGCGAAGGACGCGCATGTCTGGATCCCGGTCATTTAACGCCCTTGTGCCCAAGGCGAATTGAACAGTATTGATGCTATCCAGATATCCCATCCAAAACTTTAGTCTTCTCTGATCTGAAGTGCCGTCTTCAGCCATCTTGGTGAAGAATGCCTCAATAAATTCGCTCTTCAACCATTGCGTAATGAGGGATTTAGATTTGTCAGTAACAATTGCAGGCCAACGCTTATCAGAGCTGCGCAGCCATGGGTTACCCCACAAACTAACAACCGTGTCCTTCAACGGAACATTGTGAGGGCAGATTGATGAGGTGGCGTACCGGTTGAGGATTAGAGCCAGGGCATTGTCTTGAATTTGTCTATGATTTGATACCAAATCGATCAATCTGATCAATAGGTCTGAAAACTCTCTATCAGATAAGCGGCTAGCATAGTCGATTTGCGAGAAGATCAAGTCTCGCAAAAACCATGAGTTCTCGCCAATCATGAGCGACTCAGCAGTCACTTCAAATTCTTCTTGCTTTCCTTCCAACAAATCCTTTGCGAATACTTGGCCTGGTTTGTCCGTGAAGAGCTCGGGATGTTTTTCGCATTCGAGGACCCAATCAGGATCTGTCTTGCTCGTTAGGTTTCTGAGGTTGCTTTTGATGTAGTTGCGTAAAAATCGCCAGTTATCAAGGCTGGTTTCTGTGGCAATAGTTGGATCGTATGCAAAGTAGCTTGCAACTAGGCCTTGAACGGGGCGTCGAAACCACTTGGCTTCCTTTTTCCATTGCCCAATACCTCTATCGTCGCTCAAAAAGTGCGAGAGATGCTCGGTTTGATCGAACATGCTGGTCCCGTTGGGAAAATGTTTCCCAGATAGTCCAAAAGCGACATAGCGGGCTTGGTTAATGTCCTTTACGACAGGGTCTTTCCAGAACATCTGAGACGCTTCTTTAATACGGTCTGGAGGGCAGAAGTCTCCACTGCCTTGCCCAATAATCCTGCTAAGTTTTTTTATGGTCGATGAAAGGTCGACTGGAGGCAAGGTTCGAGCAAGAGCTCTACTACTGGCGCTGTCTAGTGCCCGTTTAAGTTGATCAAGATCGGGAATCAAATTGGACAATTTCCTGGATCCGCTTGTTTAGGGGTATTCGGTCTCAGCTCAGTAGGGCCAAGGAATTCGATGCGCATTTCTATGCGTCGACTTGCTTCATAGCTCTTCTTTACGTTGTTAAACGAGTAGCCGCCAACTAAGAATAGATCTTGTACAGAGCGTTTTTGATCAGCAGTAAGAAGTGCTGCTCCTGAATCTGAAAGTAGTACGCAGAGGACCCGTTCACTACGCTGCAAACTTAGATTGAGATTATTCAAATAGGTTCCTGTCGGGCTAGCGAATCCTTCAACCACAATTCGTTTCACAACCTTTTTGCCGAGTTCATTGTTAGCGAGTTCGAGCAAATCTGGAGCAAATTTACGCAACAAAATACCTTGCTGAGCATCCAAGGTTGATGAATTTTCAGCAAAATTCGCTTTGTCACCAAAATTTATAACATTGCGAGTTTCATCAAATTCAACATCCTTAAACTTCTCATGAATTAGGGCTTTGAGTTGCTCCTTCCATTCATTCTTGATCTTTTCGTGAGCATCGCCTGGTGAGGTGATGGCTAGCAGTGCGACAGCCATGACCACTAAGAACATAACCATCATGGCTGTCATCAGATCCGAGAACGATATCCAAAAGGGCTTTTCAGCCTCGTCCTTGCCCCTTCTCTTGATAATACGGCGGCTACTCATCTATTAGCTCTTCTTCGCTAGGCTGCTACTAAGAGTAACTTCAAGCTCTTCAATAGTGCCTGTTAGTAAATTGACGGCAGTCTGAAGGTCTGTATGAAACTGTCTATTAGCTGTGCCAATTGTTTTGACAAGTTCTTGGCTAAATGTCTCGTGAGATGTAGTGAGCACATCCGTAACTTGAGCAAGGTATTTTTCTGCCGCGTCCTCCGCTTTGGATAGTTCAGAAGTCGCTCTTTCAATACGGGAAAGAACCTCGCCTGTCATACTGGCTTCCCGTTTTGCAATTTCCACTGTTTGCTTGATTTCGGCGAGTAGGGAATTGATACTCGCACGCTGAGATTGATAGTCAGAGAGGCCTGCTTTAAGTGCTTCAGAAGAATTTTGAATAGCATTGGAGGCATTGGAAAGTCGGTCAAACAATTCTGTAGACTTATTCAACACTCCAGACATCTTGTCACCAGCGGAACTAAAATTAGATGCTGCAACGGATATCTTATCTGCCCCACTATTCATTTTGTCGATAGAGGTGACAGTAGTTCTTGAAAGTGTATTTACGCTTTCAGAAATACTCAGGGAGGCTTTAGAAATTTCATCAATAGCAGATGAAACACTGCCGCTCATCTCAGTAATTAACCCTTTAGCTCTATCTGACATTTCAGCTTCTCTGGCACGATTGTCCTCAAAGACTGATTTCTGGGATGCGGATATTGAATCTGTCATTGCCTGCAACTGATTCTGCATAGCAGCCATGGTCTCTAGGACTTTGTTTTGAGTATCTGATTGGCCTTGCGAGATGGCATTCTTAATCTCTTCGATAAACAACCTTGACTGGTCATTGATCTCGCTTTGTTTGCTAGACATTTGCTCAAGTGCTGTCACTAGACGATCAGACATGGCGTCAGCTGTGTTTTTTCCAGAAGTTTCCAGTGTTGTCACCAAATTACCAATGCTCTCAACGGCTGTTTTGAGGGAGCTGGCTGTCTCCTGGTTTAGCTGATTAATATTAGTAATTTGGTCGCCAAAAAGATCGCTAAGTTTCTGGCTAAAGCTAGCCATAACCTCCTGGAGCATTTTTGAAGCGGCAGCGGATTGGTCTCCGCTAGCACTCTGAACAACACCAGCCACCCGCTCAAGAGGTTCCTTCAGGCTTTCTTGAATGCTGTTTGAAATGGAGGCTCCCATTTGGGATGCTACCTCGCGTGATGCAGCAATCTGACTATGGGATATTTCACGAAGAAGATCACTAATCGGTTCTAAAAGAGCATCTTTTAAGATTTTCGTTTGTCCAGCAGCATCCTCTGAAGATTTGACTAGTCTTGCTAGATATTCTTCACTTGCGCCTCCGTCATAAAGCTGATCAATCGATAGAACAAGCTCATTAATTCCTTGAGTAATTCTCGCTATCCCGAGTTTTTCTACAAAGGTGATAATCATCGCTAGGGAAATTGCGGTTGCTGAGACAAAAAACGCCTCTCCAACTCCGTCCATTAGCCCCTTTAAGCCTTCTAATGTTTTTTGCGAATCTCCGAGCCCCGCTCCCGAAAAGGCCTTAAGTCCAAGGATCAGGCCAATAAAGGTTCCGATGATCCCCAAACCAGTCAGTATTCCTGGCAGATGTTTAAAAAATTCACTATGAACTCGACCCTCCAGAACGTTTTCTGGATTGAAATAAGCGTCAGAGGTTACTGTGGCAAATACTCCAATGGTTCTGTATTCCCCATCCTGGAAGCCCTTTTGCTCGTGAAGGGTCTTAACAAACTCCTTCCAAATATTCTCTAGATCAGGGTCTGCTTGAAAAATTTGCTGGACGACCGTAGGAGGAGTGCCTTGCGGAAGCTCTTTTAGTTTATTCGTGACAGCCTTTAAGGTTTTCTCTAGGGCGAGCGCTGGTTTTACAAATCTAACGGAAAACCAACCCACTAGGCCTAGAACTACTAGTAAGACAATATATACGTGCATGGCAAAACTTTCGAACAGTCTTAAGTGGCGATATCTAAATCTATTTATCTTATGATGATACCCCCGCCAAAGGCTTACAAAGCATCATTTGTAGCTGTTTTTCCACTTTGACCAGGCGCAAGTATCTAACTGTCGAGAATATTGGATTTGGCGATTTCATATGTATTTTCTTGGTGTTTCACCTGGTGCCGAAGCGCAGGTATGCGGTTAAGCGCTGACTTTGCAATGCGTTCCATCAACATCGCCAATGACCGCAAATCGGAATACCCGATTAATCTAATGGGTTTTGTATCAATACAAAAGATTGTTCTGAAACAAACACCTGTAAGACAAATACCGGCGGCAAGCCTATCCTGCCATATCTGGTTATTTGTGCGTATATCCGATCAAATTGCTCGGTTTTGTATCAATACAAAAGATCCGATCATTCCTCGTCTTCATCCTCATCGTCATTTAGGACTG
>JACCDN011018729.1_pt1 | contig 12410 bp, 11 predicted proteins | sample 7441691 | NCBI WGS metagenome assembly JACCDN01 (sample SAMN15323439, study PRJNA562643) | freshwater metagenome | isolation source: river surface water | place: USA:Blue River Watershed | collected 2017-08-16 | reverse complement strand
TAATCGGAATAAATAAAATTGCATAATCGGAATAAATAAAATTGCATAATCGGAATAAATAAAATTGCATAATCGGAATAAATAAAATTGCATAATCGGAATAAATAAAATTGCATTAAAAATGGATATAATATCCCTATAATTTATATAAATTTTCATATCATGAAAAAAATCAATATGTTCAACAATAAAAAACATATACTTGAACCAATAAATATTTAATTTATTACATTATGTGGTTTTAATATTTTTTTAAGAATGCAAAATTTAATATATCAGTTCATAGTTATATTATGAAAAAATTGAAAAAATAACTGGTTGAAATGATCATGTTCAAATAAAACAATAAATACCAAATCATATCTTTATAAATTTATTGTAAATAAATTTAAACAAATGGCAAATTACTTTATGGGTATGTGTTACTTTATGTCATCAATAATTTTACATTCAATATATAAGATTTATATGACACAAAAACCTGTTCAATTGACATTTGGTGAATGTTTAAAGCCCCCATACAAATTAGATCAAAATATCATTTATCCAAATACATGTTGTTGTAACAATGAACAAGAAATTGAGATTGAATCAACTGAACAAGAAATTGAGATTGAACCAACCGGACAATAAATTTAATTAAAACATCAATATTTTGCAACAATTTACATAAAATGTTAAAAAATAAATAAAAATTATAATTTATATATGTGTAAAATTCAAGTGTGTATGCATTTATAATAAATTTGTTAAAAATATACAAAAACAAAAAAATTAAATAATTTTAAATGATTAAAAAAACTGATTAATTTAAAAATCGTAAATTTATTTGTGTATCATTTTATAAAAATCATCTTTAGAAATTAAATTTATTTTTAATTCTTTTGCTTTTTCAATTTTACTTGTTTTTTCATTTAAATCTGCAGCAATAAGAAAATCTGTATTTTTACTAATTGAATTGGATATTTTACTGTTAACATTTTCTAATTCATCTTCAATTTCTTTATCTCTAAACCCGGTAAAAACTATTTTTTTACCTGCAAAATTATTTAAATTAAATTTTGATATATTTGATTTTATATCAACATTTGATGATTTTAATAAATTAGGTTTTAATTTTAAAAAATTATTTAAATATATAATAAACTCACCCATTGAATCAATAATTTTATCAGTGGTTTTATCATCAAAACCACAAATATTATTAATCAATTGTTTTGTATGAGTCGATCCTTTTTCTTTATAAATATCAAGTATATTAGGATAATTATCAATGATTAATTTAAATTTTTTAACGCTCATACCTCTACCAAATATTTGACTACCGGCCATGATTTCTTCTAATTTTCTATTTTGTAATCCATCATTGATGCTAGTATATAATTTATTTACGATTGTTTTACCAAATCCTTCAATTTTTTCAATATCATTTTTATTAGCACTCAATATTTTCCAAATATCATCAAAACCATTAGAAACAAATTTTTCTATAGTTGTTTCACCCATCCATTTAATTTTCAATGTGTCAAAAAAATATGTTAATTTTTTAATTGTAATTTTTTCCATCGTATCATCATTTAATTCTATTGCGATAATATCAACATTAGTATCATTCCATTCATATTTAATAGAAGGCATTTTTGGTTTTTTAGATTCAGCAGGTTTTATAACTTTTTCAATTTTTGGGATTACATCACCTGATCTAACAATTTGAACAACCGCTCCAGGTCCAATGCAATTATTAACAACAAATTTAGCATTAGAAGCAGTAGCATAAGTAATTTCAACCCCATTTAATTCTACTGTATTAATTTTAATTTTAGGTTTAATATATTTATCTTTGGAAATTTCCCATAAAACATCAACAACAACGGATTCAGCAATTTGATCTGTTAAAAGTTGTTTAAAAGCAAAACCATATGAAGGATTTGAACCATATTCGAGTGGATAATATTTAGAATCATCAATCACTACAATTCCATCAATTTCATATTTATGTTGATTTCTTCCACTGATTAACATATTTGATAATATATTAATATTAAGATTTTTCACTGTTTGATATTCAACCGATCTTGGAACAAATTCTTTTTTTTCAATATATTTAAGTTGTTCAGATGCTTTTAATTCTGGGCTCAACACCCAATATCCCACAAAATCAATTAATTTAAAAAGTGTTGGGTCAGGTTTTTTTGTTCCAATTATGCCTGTTACGGCATTTCTTGGATTAGCCATTTTATTTGATATTTTTTTAAAATTATTTTTACTTATAATTAATTCACCTCTAATAGCATCACCATCAATCATTTTTGTAGTATTAATACCAATTAAATCAATACAATGAGTGATATTTTGTCCTTCAACACCATCCCCCCGTGTATACATATATACATTAGAACCTTTTTTATATAATAATGCAGATACACCATCTAATTTCCAAGATAAAATGTAAGGACCAATAAATTTTTCTATCCATTTATTGAATGAATTAGAAGAAGGTTTAATTTTATCTAATGAACCCATCCAAAAAGGTAATTTAATTTTATTTTTATTATTAACAGCAGCACCAATTTTATTATATGATTTTTTATATTCTTTTTCATAATGTTCTTTTATCACATCAAATAATTCATCTGATATCACAGGTGTTTTATTGTAATATTTATCAGACAAATAATCAAGAATTTTAATTAATTCAATTTCTCCTAATGAATTCAAAGTGGTATCAACATCTGCTTTCAATAATTCTATTATTTCTTTAATTTTCATATAATATTATGATTAATTAATATATATTTATAAAAATTCAATTTTTTCAATAAACCGTTCAATAATGACAAATCATTATAAATAATTAAAAATTTAAAATAATTAAATTTATAATAAAAATAATATTAGAATTAATATTATAATTAGAATTAATATGATAAAAAGTAAATATTTTTTAACAATAGATGTAGGAACTAAAAATTTGGCTATATGTGTATGTGAATACAAAACACCCAATACAAATATATTAGAAGCAATAAATATAATTAATTGGGAAATAATAGATGTATCACATAAATCATTATATTGTAAAATGATTAAAAATAAAAGGGCTATTTGTAATTGTCAAAGTAAATATTACAGCATAAAATCAGATAATTTACCACACACAGACCCAAATAATTTGATTGGTTATTGTAAAAATCATATTAAACAAATAAGAGAATTTAATAAAAAAAAAGAAAATAAAACTAAACAAATTAAAACTTGGTCTATCAGTTCAAATCCTATATATAAAAATAATTTTTCAACACAAATGGAAAAATTGCTAGTTGGTTTAGATAATTTTTTTACGAAAGTTATATTAACACCATACAATATATTTAACTCTGAACATTTCAATATAACTGATTTAGATATTTATATTGAAAATCAACCTGTTTTAAAAAATCCTGTTATGAAATCGATAAGTGTTGGTATATATACATTTTTTTGTATGAAAAAAATATTATATCCAAAATCCATTAATTCAATTAATTTTATAAATGCAACAACAAAAACTAAAGAAGATTTTGTCATTAAATTGTCAAAATTGATAGGTATCGAATCATCCATAAAAGATTTTGAAATTTACAAAAAAAGAAAGGATTTTTCGGAAGACATCATTAAACAACTTATACCAAAACTCAAATATAATCAAGAATATATTAATAATGTCATATCAATTTCAAATTACATTATTAATAAAAAAAAAGACGATCTTGCAGACACATTATTATATCAAATTTATATAATATTATATTATATCTAAACAAAAAAATCAATTTGTTTAGAGGCAGAATTATTAAGTGGTTTAGTTCTTTTGATAATATTATCTGAATTTTTATTAGAATTTAAAATGCCTGAAAGATTTGGTGTATTTAAATTTGTTTTTGAATTAGTTATTTCTTCAAATCCAATATTTATAGGAATAAAAGGTGGAATTAATTTATGATATTCTCTACCAAGAATTTTTGAATTTTTTCTATATTCTTCAATTGTCATTGGACCGCCAAATTTTTTTAATAATTCTTTTGGACCTGCAATATTTATATCTACATCACCAATTGAATTAATTTTATTTTCATTTATCATAAAATACATTAGTTTTAATAAAGAATATCTGTTCCATACTTGATTATCACCTAATGATAAATTATATGCTCCCGCACAATTAAAAGAACAAAAACATCCACTAACATAAAAATTATTATCACAATATTTTTCAGGCAAATATGTAGGAAGATTATTAAATTCACAAGTGCACCACCAACAACAAATATCAGTTTTTGTGGGAATTAATTTATTTTGATGTGTATCAAATAGATTTAAATTACATGGATAAATTTTCACATCAGTAAAATACATTGGTGTGATTTCAGTTATATATTTTTTGAGTTCGACATTTTCATCTTTCAATTTTTTAACTGCTAAACACAATTGTTTAATATATTTATTATCAGTCATTATATTTGTTAGTGTATTTTCATAATTAACTCTTTTAATATTTTTTCCAATTGTAGAATCATCAGAATTGTTTGAATATTCTGTATTTATAATATTTTCAGAATCATCAAAATTGTGAATATTATTATGATTTTGATGATTATTTGTGTGTGATGGTTCATTGATACTACTCATAATATCATCCAAATTTAAATTGTCTGTATCAATTTTTGCCAAATCGGCTTTTGATAATGGTAAATGTAAAATTATTTCTTCTTCTTCTAAATTATATAATTCTTTATTAGTTGATGATTTTACTTTTGAATTTACTGACATCATCAATTCTTTTTTTTTTGGTCTACCCCTCTTTTTTTTAACAACTTGATTAATTTTGTTTAAATCAATAGCATCTAATATATCTTGTGAATCAATTTGGTCATTAATATCAACATTATTATCATTATCATTATCATTATCATTATCATTATCACTATAATTATCATTATAATCATTAATGTATGTGTTATCTTTCTTCATCCTTATTTAAATATATGTATTATATCTTTAAATATATATTTAGTGTAAAATTCAAATTTTTTAGAATTATAAAGATTATGAATTAAGAAGTATCAACAGTCAATCCCGATTTTTTATATCTTCTTTTGGACATTGTTGAAAAATTATTTTTTGAACTTAAACTTTTTTCAATTTTAGAATTTTTTTTTGGTTCAGAACTTGATAATTCTACACTAGATGATTCTGAAATATTCGTTTCTGATTTAGTTGATGAATTTGTTGTATTTGATTTTGATTTAACTGATGAATTTGATTCAGATTTTGTTGATGTGTTTGATTCAGATTTAGCGGATGAATTTGATCTGTTAGATTTTTTTAAATATTCTTTTTGTTTTAATTGTTGTTCAATCATTGGATCAATATTTAAATTTGTTTTTTTTCTATGGATCACATTTGATGCTTGATTTCTGTATAATTCATGTGCAGGCAATTCTAATTCTTCTCTACTCAATCCCATATTGATGTTCATGCCGGTATTTAACATAATTTTTTTCATATCACCTAAATGTGTTGCTATGTTAGCACGTCTATATGTTTCTAATACTTCATTTTGTTCAAATTGATTTTGATTAAGTGCTTGTTGCATATTATTATTATTATTTTTAGCTTCTAACATTGCTTTAGTTTTTTCAAAATCTTGCATTCTTTGATTTTTTTCGGCTTCAAATTTTGCTAATTCTTCTTTTTTTTGTTGCAAAAATATCATATCTTTCACTTGACGATTTGCTAAATTGTGTTCATTATTGGTTTTTTCCATCAATATTTCATTTTGTTTTTTTGTTTGTTCAATTGCTTGTAGTCTCATTTGTTCTAACAGTTGTGGATTTAGATTTTGTTGATTTTGTTGATTTTTTAAAGTTTGTTGAAATTGTTGATTATCATATTGATTTGAATGATTTAATTTTTCTGTTATAGCAACTTGACTAAGATGAAATTTAAGGGCAGAACCTCCAATCATGAGTATTAATTTTAATTCAGGACTCATAGATTTACCAGGTTTATTATATTTTTCATAAATTTCACCAAAAATATCATAATATGAAGTGATGTCAGCATTAATTTGCGTTGACCAATCTGTCAATTTAAGAGAAAAAGGATCATATTTTTTATTTAAAATTTCCAATCCATAAATGCAATTTAACATGATACTTGAAGTCCAATTAATAAAATTTTGTTTAGATCTAATATTTGTGTGTAAATGATATTCGTATTTCATCGTAAAATAATCAGAATTCATATTATAATTTTGTGATAATTTAACTCCATATTGTGCCAATTCACCTAATTTTCTTAACATATCTAATTTTTTTAGCATTTGTTGTTCAGGTGATAATTCGTTATAATTGTCAAAATCTTCATTTTCTTCAGGTGTTTTGTCATTTTGTTGATTATTCTGCTCATTATGATTATTTTGATTATTTTGATTATTTTGTGTATTATGAGTATTGTGATACTCATTATTTTTTGTATGGGATTTATCTGTTTTAATATCAGATTTAACATCAGATTTATGATTATTATATTGATTGTCGGATGTCAAATATTTACTTAGATCAGAATTGTTTGATTTAATATCGGTGTCACTATCATAATTTTGTTTTATTTCAGATTTATTGTTTGTAGGAGCTTTTGTTGAATCTTTTAAATATTCTACCATGTAATCGGTAGAATAACTAACTTTTTTTTGTTGTACATTATTTGTAGAATTATTTGATATTGATGAATTTTCAGACATAATTTATATTATATTCTTATAAACTAAATTTTAAATATAAACCCAATAAATTTTAAAGTTTTAATAGTTTAAATAATTTATAATATATTTAATTTTAAAATTAAATATATAGATTATTTTTTATAATTATATTTATCTTATGAAAATATATATATCCAATCAAGGATGTCATATTCAAGTTTAAATGATGCTTTTAATATAAATTCAAATTTTGAAAATAATATAAGAGGATTTAATGAATTTAATCCTATTAAAACAAATACAAATAAATTTGATTTCGAATCGAATTATTTTGGTCAAAATCAAGAATCTAATAATTCTATCATAAATGGTATGTATTCTGGTGATGATAATTTAAGTTGGGAAAGTTTAAATGGAACAGATTTAAATAGCAAAAAAGAAAATCAACCACAAAACAAATTGACACACCGTGATTGTATCAACATTTATAATAATCCAGATTCACACAATGAAGCAATATTATTTAAAGCTTTAAAACATGTTTCAAAATGCAAAGATTGTAAAGAAAATATAAAAAATAAAACGTTGTCGAATGAAGCAATTAAAACAAAAAATGAATCAAATTTAAAAAAAAAAATGAATGATGATTCAAATATAAGTTTATCATCATATCGAAATTTTCACAATCCTAAAAATTCTGGCTCATTGAATTTATCATCACAAATTCAATCATTGTCAAATTCTAAAATTGAATCAGAATTAAAATTGTTAAGTGATAAAATTAATGATGAAACTAATTTAAAATATCAAAATGCATTAATACAAAACAACATATCAAAATATTTGGAAGATTTAGAAGAAAAAAAAAAAATTAACCAAAAATTAGATAATATTTTTGAATTAATAAAATCTGAACATAATATCAAACAAGAAAATGTAAATTCAACAAAAAATGTTGATAATAATTTAATGAATATTATTACATCACCACAATTTTTATTGAATTTATCTAAAATTAATGAACATTTTAATACAAATACAAACACAAATACAACTACAACATCATTTGAATCATATATATTATATATATCAATATTTATAATTATGATATTGTTGATAATTGATATTGTTTTAAGATTAAAATAACATTAAAAATAAAATTAATTAATATTTTTCCAACTTATAAAAATAGATTTTTTTGACAATATTAATGTCAAAAATTTTTTTTCTTTTAATTTTGTATCAATATATGTAATACATTCAAATGAATTATAATTTGAATAACCAAAATACCTAACAGATACATTATAAATAATATCTGTCATATTTAATTCAATCGCATTATTTATTTTAATTAAACACATTTTATATAATTCATCATGCAAATCATTCAGTTTTTTTTTTTCATTGATTTTATTTGATTTTATTTTATTTACAACGTAATCATCCGAAATATTAGATTTAAATGTATTTGATTCTACAAGCGTATTTACTGAAAAATCATTTATAGTTGAAATTGTATTATTTTGATTTTGTAATGTATTATTTGCAAAAATATTTTTAATATTTATATTATTCATTAAATAATATATATATATATAAAATTATACATATTTATAAATTAAAAATGATAAATGATAAGATTGAACATAGTGAGCAGATAGAATCTATCAAAAATGATGACAAGACATGTATCAAAAATATTGTTGATAAAAAAATTTTAATTATCAGTGGTGGTGGATTAAAAGGATTAGGTGGCCTAGGGTCATTAAAATGTTTATTAGATAATAATATTTCAAAAAAATTTGAGATAATGGCAGGTTCATCAGTTGGAGCTGTAATTTGTTTTTTATATAATATTGGTTATGATCCTAAAGATATGTATGAAATATTAGAACAAATTGATTTTACCAAATTAATAAAATATATAGATCCAGATAATTTATTAGTTGAACCATGTTTTGGTATTAGTTCGCCAGAACCAATATTATATTCAATATATAGTTTTATGAAAAAAAAAAATATTAATAAAAATTTGACATTCGCACAATTACATGATATGACTAAAACAACTTTAATTATAACTGGTACTTGTCTCAATGATATCAGTTTAAAATATTTTTCTCATACATCTACACCAAATATGCAAATTTTAAAAGCTTTAAGAATAACAATAAGTATTCCTTTCATATTCAGACCATATCATTATGATAGTAAATTATGGGTAGATGGAGCTGTTATGAATAATTTTCCAATTGATTTATTTGTTGATAGATTGAATGATGTTATTGGTATTTATATGGATGATATTTATGAAAATATTGATGAAATTGTAGAAATACAAGATTATTTTATTAGAATTTTTAAGTGTGTTTATAGAAGCTTGAATTATAACAAAATAGAATTATTTAAAAAATATATCATTCATATTAAAACTGATGGTAAACAATCTACAAATTGGAATATAACACAACTTGAAAAAAAACAGTTATATGATGAGGGATATAAGCAAACACAAAATTATATTGATCATAGTTTTTAATAAAAATAAATTTAATAAATAATTATTAAATTAAATTAAATAAAATTTATTGTTAGATGATATCTCTTTTTCTTACGTTGTTATATTTTGGCGGAATAATGTGAGATTTAAATTTAATAAAATCTTCTTTATTATTTTCTTCTAATTTATTAACACCTATTTCTTTTTCTAATTCACCATAATCTTGATGATTTGTATGATTGATTTCATCCATAAATTTTAACATTCCACCGATGTCATCAGAATTTTGATATTGATTGAATTTTTGTTCAATTTGTTCTCCATTCAAATCTATCAGTTCAGGAATATTTGAATGTTTTTTTGATGGAATTTTATTCAAATCCAAATTATTGTAATATTCATCAACATTTTCTTTGAGATGTTTAGTTTTTAAAAATTTTTCTACTTCTTTCACTTTTATATTCGATTCTAAATTTTTATGAACTTCATTAAAAATATTATCTTGTTCTTCTTTTCTTTTTTTTAAATATAGATCTATATCATTATCTGTTAATTTTTTATCTACATGTCTATTTGTTTTCCATTCATTGAATTCATTAATATTTAAATTGTTATTTAAATTTGATGAACTTAAATCGTTCATATCCATGATGTTTGAATATAAATTTGAACCAAAATATTCATTTTCATCCATAAATGATGAAAAACCATTTGAATAACCAGGCATTGTGTCTAATGTTCCCAATTCTTTAATCATTACTTGATTTGAAAAACTATTGGCATTTTTATATTTTAAATATTCAAATATTTCATTGACGTTTACACAATCAACATGTTCTTTAATAAAATTTGATAATGTGTCGTCTGATGTTTCAATTTGCATATTTTTTCTTTCGATCATAATATCATTCATTTTGTTATTTGTTTCATCTACATCAAGTGGTGCTTCTATATATTTATCTCTATATTCATTAAATGTTTCCGCATATAATTTATCTAATTCTTCGGGTGTTATTGGTTTAAAAGTTGAATCGGCAAATTTTTTAAAATCATTTCGTAATCGGTCATAATCATTGCCACTAAATTCACCCATGCTTTTTTTTAAATAATATAAATCATATTCTTTTCGTGTTTCTTTTGAATATAATATTTCATATGCTCTTGTTATTTCTTGAAATTTATCACTTGATCCCCCTTGATCTGGATGATTTTTTTTTGCCATTTTTATATAGGCAGTTTTAATTTCATCCATTTTAGCATCCATTTCAACTTCTAATATTTCATATAGATCAACAAATGTTGGTGAATCATAAATAAAATCTAATAATCCTGACATTTTTAATAATTATAATATATTTATTATTTATATTGATTTATTATTTATATTTAATATATAGATTTACTAAATAAATTTAGTGCTTTTTGGCATTTTACACCTTTTGAAATCTTAATAATAAATATGATGATAATAAGGTCTCAGAGTTTTATAAAAATATTGGCTTCTGTAATGAAAATAATAAATAATAAAAGTTTAATTTGAATAAATATAATGAACTTTACACATTTGAATTAAATATTATGTGATCCGAATACATAGTGTGATATATAATATGTTAATTTATAAAAATGTTTAAATTTAATTATTTTATGATGTTTAAACTTTGCTATTTATTATTTTAATTTATTTAACACATGCTTTTGATTATTTTTAACATTTTTTTTCTTTTTAAGAGGGGGTGAATTTTAATATAGAATATTAAAATTTAATTTTTAAATAATGTTTGTATTCACAAATATACTTGATATGACAATTTATTGTATATATATATACATATTTTTTAATGTCTATATATTGTAAAAAAATTGAATAAAAAAATAAATAATTAACAACAACCATAATAATTATGTACATTTATTTTAAATTAACTAACTCTGTACTTACTTGTGAAGAATATCCACAAATTTTATCAGTTGAAGAAATGAAATTTAACAAATTAGAAAACATGTGTAATAAATGGGAAAAAAATGTTTCTGAAGATGGAACATTTACATTATCATTTAGATATATAAAACATGAGTGTGATTGCGATAATTCACAAAATATCCATTTAATTGATTATGTTGACTATGAGTGTTATAATTGTGGTATACCTAAACAATCATTATTCAAAGAAGGTGATAATTTATATTTACAAAATTCAGGTAGCATGGACATTGTATGTGTTAAACCAACAAATAAATTTTGTCAATTATGTCAAGTTGATGGTTATCCAAATGTATATAAATGGATAAATGATGACGAAAAATTTATGTTTGCTTTACATATAAATAATGGTATGTTGTCTGATGAAGATATATCAAATGAAATTAATATTATACATGAAAATTGTTGTATAACATTTACTGAATATGTATAAAATCCACGTTTTATACCCTTGAAGATTTAAAATGAGACAAATAAATGTCAAAAAATAAAACTTAAAGGTTTACCCATTGCAGAGCATGTAAATTATGATTTTGTTATGACTAACTTTTTTAGGTTTTTATACTTTCACATTTTCTTCTTTCTTTTCTCTACATAAATATTTTGGTCGTTCTAATCCATTAATTGCGTTTTTAGCAATTCTATATATATTTGTAGCACAATTTACATCTCTATTCTATACATTAAAACAGTTCTTACAACTGATTAACCCATGAACTAAGATATTACCACTCATATATGGTTTTGGATTTTCTCTGATTTGGAATTTTTCACATCTTCCTAATTCAGTTTTACAAATTGAACACATACAACTTGTTCTAAATTCATCAACTAAATATGTTTTGTAATTATTATGTCTAAATAATGTGCTCATTCCTTTTTTTTTAATTGGTTCTTTATACTTCACATGATGTAAGTATATACATTTATTATTATTTGCTCTATATATACACATTTCTTAATGCATATATATTGTTAAAAAAATGATTTTAATCACCCAATTGAATTAAATCAAAATCTTACACATTTGACTATGGGTGAAACCTTCAACAAACCAATTAAATTAAATTAAAATCTTACACATTTGATTATGGATGAAAAATTTAATCGTCCAATTCAATTAAATCAAAATCTTACACATTTAACCATCAGGTATAAATTTGATCGACCGATTCAAT
>JACCDN010007308.1_pt1 | contig 12411 bp, 10 predicted proteins | sample 7441691 | NCBI WGS metagenome assembly JACCDN01 (sample SAMN15323439, study PRJNA562643) | freshwater metagenome | isolation source: river surface water | place: USA:Blue River Watershed | collected 2017-08-16 | reverse complement strand
GGTTCGTCCGTGGTGAGTTCCAGATGATCGGGGCGCACTTTGCTGATCCAGCCGATCTGCTGCCCCGGATTTTTTGGGGTATCAAAAGCGCCAATGTCGTCCTTACGACCTTGCACAAAGTAATCGGTGAACTCGCGGTTGAAGTTCTGGTTGGGATCCGGCGTAAAGCTGAAGGTGCTGTGACCGCTCGAGCTGCGGGCCAGCTCCGGGCGCTCATCCAGAATTTCGTCTAGTAGCAGGCGGTAGTGTGCTGTGATGTTTTTGACGTAGGCCATGTCTTTGTAGCGGCCTTCGATTTTGAAGCTGCGGATACCGGCATCAATCAGCGCGCGCAAATTGTCGCTCTGGTTGTTGTCTTTCATCGATAGTACGTGTTTGTCGTGGGCGACAATGCGTCCCTGCGCATCTTTCACTTCATAAGGCAGGCGGCAGGCCTGTGAACAATCGCCGCGATTGGCGCTGCGTCCGGTGTGGGCGTGACTGATGTAACAGAGTCCGCTGTAGGCCACGCACAATGCACCGTGAATGAAGAACTCCAGTACGGCACGATCAGTTGCATCACGCGGTCCCAGTGCGGCATCAATTGCCGCAATCTGTGGCAGCGTCAGTTCACGTGCCAAGACGATCTGAGATAGGCCGCAGTCCAGCATGAAGCGGGCTTTTTCCGGCGTGCGAATATCGGTTTGTGTGCTGGCGTGCAGCTGGATGGGGGGCAGATCAATTTCCAGCAGCCCCATATCCTGAACGATCAGCGCGTCGACGCCGGCATCGTAGAGTTGCCAGGCAAGCTTGCGCGCCGGTTCCAGCTCATCATCGCGCAGAATGGTGTTGAGTGTGACGAAGATGCGGCTGTTGAAGCGGTGAGCAAACTTCGCCAGGCGGGCGATCTCCTGCACGCTATTGTCGGCCGCCGCGCGGGCACCAAATGAAGGGCCGCCGATGTAAACGGCGTCCGCGCCATGAATAATCGCCTCAATACCGATGTCGGCATCGCGGGCAGGGGCAAGAAGTTCTAGATGATGGGGCAGCATGGGCGCTATGATAGCGCTACCTTGTTAAGGAGTGCGCTATGTCCCCCGTTCCTTTTACGCCAGAACCAACCCGTGACGAAGTCGATACCTTGCGTGGCCCTGTGCTGCTGGAGTTTGGCATTAACGAGTGTCCGCATTGTCAGGCGGTGCAGCCGCTGGTGGCCGCTGCACTGAAGCAGCATCCGCAGGTGCGCCATTTGCGTATTGAAGATGGCAAGGGACGTCGTTTGGGCCGGACGTTTGCCGTCAAGTTGTGGCCGGCACTGATTTTTATGCAGGATGGCCAGGAAGTTGCGCGTGTGATTCGGGCGACGACACAAGCCGAGGTAGACGCTGGTTTTGTCCGTCTCTGAATACTTAACGAATGTATCCTTTGAGCACCGTCCGAAAAAGATCGGTATCTGCGCGATGAAGCCATTCGAAGGCCGCCATTTCACGTGAGATAACCTGAGCGCCAAACTGCCGCATCCGCTGCAGCGCCAAGGTTTTGTCTGATGCTTTTCGTGACCCAACGGCTTCATCAACGATGGCAACATCCCTGCCAGCCGCCAATAAGTCGAGCACAGTCTGCTGGACGCAGACGTGTGACTCCGTACCGCAAACGACCCACTGTTGTCTCTGCCCATGCGGGTGGCTTAAAAGATTACCTTCGGCAACGGCTGAGAAATGAATTTTTTCAACCCGCTCATTGGCGTTGATCAGGCTCGCAACGCTTTCAGTGGTGGGGCCGACGCCTTTTGTGTAGTGCTCGGTCAAAATCACCGGGACACCAACCGCCCGTGCGACACCCACGAGCCATCGGGTGTTTTCGACGACATGGTCGGCACCTTCGATGACGGGAAGTAGTCCTTCCTGCAGATCGACGATGAGCAGGACTGACCGGTTAGCATCAAGCTTCATCAGTATTCCTTGTTTACAAAGCAGGTTCGTGGGCGAACCTATTGAAGTTATAGGAAAAAACAATTGCCAGCCGCGCTTCTAAGCCTTATATTACAGGTCATGTCTGCAATGTTCACGATACTTCTCGCTCAAAAGGCCACCTCGGGTGGTCGGGCGACGTATTGGCTACATCTGCTGCTGGGTGCACGGCCGCTGCTGCGCGTGGCGCGCACAGACTAAACACCCCCTCGCAGCCAAAGACGATTCCGGTATTTACCGGACCTCATACCGATTTCGGGTTGGGTCACTCAAGACCCGGCCTTCAGGAGCCTGACATGAAAAAAGACTCATTAATTATTTTTGATACGACCTTGCGTGACGGTGAGCAGAGTCCCGGCGCGTCGATGACCAAGGACGAAAAAATCCGCGTTGCGCGTCAATTGGAGCGTATGCGCGTGGATGTCATTGAAGCCGGTTTTGCCGCGGCATCGCCGGGCGACTTTGACGCCATTAACTCGATTGCCCAGGTGGTGCGTGAATCGACGGTTTGCTCGCTGGCCCGCGCCAACGAGAATGACATTCGTCGTGCCGGCGAGGCTATTACGCCGGCTCCGCGCAAGCGCGTCCATACCTTTATCGCCACCAGCCCGATCCATATGGAGAAGAAGCTCCGTATGACGCCGGATCAGGTCGTTGAGCAGGCGGTCAAGGCCATCGGCTGGGCCCGTCAGTACACGGACGATGTGGAATTCTCGGCGGAAGATGCGGGGCGTTCAGACATCGATTTCCTCTGCCGCGTGTTCGAGGCCGTCATCAAGGCGGGTGCGACCACGCTCAACGTACCGGATACGGTGGGTTACACCTTGCCAAGCCAGTATGGCGACATCATCCGCCAGCTCATCGAGCGTGTGCCGGGTTCCGATAAGGTGATCTGGTCGGTGCATTGTCACAATGACCTCGGTTTGGCGGTGGCCAATTCCTTGTCTGCCGTCATGTCAGGCGCCCGTCAGGTGGAATGTACGGTCAATGGGTTGGGTGAACGCGCTGGTAACGCATCACTCGAAGAAGTGGTGATGGCGGTGCGTACCCGTGCTGATATCTTCCCGGTTGAAACCCGGATTGATGCCACGCAGATCGTGCCAGCTTCGAAGCTCATTTCGCAGATCACGGGCTACCCGGTGCAGCCGAATAAAGCGATCGTTGGTGCCAACGCTTTTGCACACGAATCGGGTATTCACCAGGATGGCGTGCTCAAGCACCGTGAAACCTACGAAATCATGCGTGCGGAAGATGTGGGCTGGACGCAGAACAAGCTGGTGCTCGGTAAACACTCCGGTCGTAATGCCTTCAAATCGCGCTTGGCCGAATTAGGTGTGGTGCTTGATAGTGAAGAAGCCTTGAATTCGGCCTTCGCCAGGTTCAAGGAGCTCGCCGACAAGAAGCACGAGATCTTTGATGAAGACCTCCAGGCCTTATTGTCGGATGAAGCCGTGACCCCGGAAACTGAACATTACAAACTCACCTATTCTCAGGTGACCTCGGAAACGGGGGAAACGCCGTTGGCCCGTTTGACATTGTCGGTGGGGGGTGAAGAGAAGCAGGGTGAATCGACGGGGTCTGGCCCGGTTGATGCCACGTTCAAAGCGATTGAGTCGGTATTGAATAGTGGCAGCGAATTGCTGTTGTACTCGGTGAATAACATCACTTCGGGCACTGATGCTCAGGGTGACGTGACGGTGCGTTTGTCCAAAGGCGGTCGTGTGGTCAATGGCAGTGGTGCAGATACCGATATTGTGATTGCGTCGGTCAAAGCCTATCTGAATGCATTGAACCGCTTGCACAACGAACCGGCCAAGCTCAACCCGCAAGAAGGTGTTTGAGAATTTAAGGAGTCATCATGGTTGAAACACATACCCAACAAACTCCGGCTAATACAGATGATGTGCGTATTGCCGCGATTAGCGAACTGGCGCCGCCCGCCAATGTGCTGAGTGCATTCCCGGTGAGCCCGGCGGTTGCGCAGCGTGTCACCGCGGCCCGTCAGGGCATTCATCGTGTACTGCATGGTGCTGACGACCGCCTGGTCGTCGTGATTGGCCCGTGCTCAGTGCATGATCACGAAATGGCACTGGATTATGCGCGTCGTCTGGCGGTAGAAGCCGAGCGTTTGTCGGAGGATCTGCTGATCGTCATGCGCGTCTACTTTGAAAAGCCGCGCACCACAGTGGGTTGGAAAGGCTTGATCAACGATCCACATCTGGATAATAGCTTTGATATCAATGAAGGTCTGCGTCGGGCCCGGAAGCTGCTGCTGGACGTCAACACCATGGGCCTGCCCTGTGCGACCGAGTTTCTCGACATGATTACGCCGCAATACGTGGCCGATTTGATCAGTTGGGGGGCGATTGGCGCCCGTACGACAGAGTCTCAGGTGCACCGTGAGCTGGCATCGGGGCTTTCCTGCCCGGTCGGGTTCAAGAACGGTACCGATGGTAATGTGCGTATTGCCATGGATGCGATTCGTTCTGCGCAGTCACCGCATCACTTCCTGTCGGTGACCAAATCCGGTCACGCCGCCATTGTGCAGACCGTCGGCAACGAAGACTGTCATGTCATCCTGCGCGGTGGCAAGGTGCCGAACTATGACGCAGCCAGTGTCGATGCCGCCTGTACCGAAATGGCCAAGGCCGGTGTGTCGGCCCGCGTGATGATTGACTTCTCGCACGGTAACAGCCGCAAGGAATACCAGCGTCAGATGGAAGTGGCCACCGATGTGGCCGGACAGCTGGCTGCGGGTGAAGAGCGCATCATGGGCGTGATGGTGGAATCGCACATCAATGCGGGTCGTCAGGATCTGGTGGCAGGTAAGCCACTCGCGTATGGCGTAAGTATTACCGATGCCTGCATTAACTGGGAGGATAGTGTGATGCTCCTCAACCAGTTGGCGGAAGGAGTGCGCCAGCGTCGTCTGGTGCTGGCCGAAAAATAAGGCGCAGCTTCAAGTCGAAAAATTCAAGCAGCAAAAAGCCCGGTCAGTTGTGAAAACTGAGCCGGGCTTTTTTATTGGGTCGTGCTATTGATTAGCCGCGGTTATGCTGCCAGAGAATGTCGCCGTTGCCACCCTGTTTGTTGAGTGTCCGTCCGATGACGAATAGCAGATCGGACAAGCGGTTCAGATACTGACGCGCGTGATCAGAAACCGCTTCATTGTGGCCCAGGTGCACGATGGAACGTTCGGCGCGACGGCAGATGGTCCTTGCAAGATGGGCCAGTGCTGCCGCGCGGGTGCCGCCGGGCAAGATAAATTCCTTGAGCGGGGTCAGCTGTTCATTGTAGGCTTCGGCCCAGGCTTCGAGCTGCGCCACGTGCGTTTCACTAATGCTCTTATGGCCCGGAATGCAGATTTCTCCGCCTAGATCGAAGAGGTGGTTCTGTACCGTGAGTAGGGCATCGCGCACACTGGCGCAGGCCGCTGGAAACTCTTCGGCCAGCAGTACACCAATGCACGAGTTGAGCTCGTCAATTTCACCGAGCGTTTCAATCCGAGGGCTGTCTTTGCCAACGCGCGAACCATCACCGAGGCCGGTGGTGCCGCCATCGCCTGTGCGAGTGACAATTTTACTCAATCGATTGCCCATGGTTTTGTCCTTAGGATGAGGTGTTCTTTTTCAGGCCACCCAGCAGCGCAGCGACCATTCGTGTCGCGCGCTTAGGGGCCGTCGCGGTAGTGGTCGGCACTATTGCAGCGGCCGTTGTTGTAGTGTCGGATTCGTAGGGTTTGGTGAAATCAAAACCATCGGCCGCAACGTTGGTCAGCCGGATCGGGGTGTAACCGGGTGCCGGGCGGCGGCGGTTGTAGACATCACGATCCCCGCGCTCAGCGCGTGGTTCACGTTCACGGCGTGTTTCACCCTCTCGACGTTCAGAACGATCCGTGCGTTCGGGCCGCGCCGTGCGCGGAGAGCGATCTGGTGATTTATCCTGCGTGCGTTGCGTATTGAGTGCACTGCGCACGCGCTTTTTGCCAGAGGGTGGATATTCCCAGTCCTCTTCCGGTTCGAAACCAGGCACGATGCTCTGGATAATCGATTTGTTGATGAGCTTTTCAATGTCAGCCAGGTAACCAGCTTCGTCGGTGCTGACGAGCGATACGGCATTTCCCAGGTTACCGGCTCGACCGGTGCGACCGATGCGGTGGACGTAGTCTTCCGGCGTGTGGGGCAACTCGTAATTGACGACAAACGGTAGTTCATCGATATCGATACCGCGAGCGGCCACATCGGTGGCGACCAGCGTCTGGATCTCGCCGTTCTTGAACGCATTCAGTGCCTTCATGCGCTCCGACTGGGATTTATCACCATGGATCGAATCGGCTTTGATACCGGCATGGCTGAGGGCGCGTGCCAGTCGGCTACAGCCCTGTTTGGTCCGAACAAAAACCAGTACCTGGGTCAGTTGGCCGGTACGCAGCAGATTGACCAGCAGCGGTAGCTTGCGGTGTTCTGCCACTGGGTGCACCTGGTGGGTAATGGTGTCTGATACGCTATTGCGCTTGGCGACTTCGATGAATTCCGGCTGCTGCAGCATGGTATCTGCCAGTTTCTGGATTTCGGTCGAAAACGTGGCTGAAAACAGCAGGCCCTGACGGGTCTTGGGCAGCATGTTGATGATGCGCTGGATGTCCGGAATAAAGCCCATGTCCAGCATACGGTCGGCTTCATCGAGCACCAGTGCCTGCACCGAGTGCAGACTGACGGCTTTTTGTTCCACCAGATCAAGGAAGCGGCCAGGTGTGGCAACGAGAAACTCAACACCTAGCTTTAGTTCGGCAATCTGGGGTTTGATGTCCGTGCCGCCGTACACGCAGGTGCTGCGATAGGGCAGATGCTTGCCGTAGGTTTTGAGGTTGTCGTAAACCTGAATCGCCAGTTCGCGTGTCGGCGTCAGAATTAGGGCGCGCACCGGGTGTTTGGCGGGTGATGTGCTGTTATTGGCATGCGGTAGCAAGCGCTGCAGGAGTGGCAGGCTGAACGCGGCGGTTTTGCCGGTCCCGGTTTGAGCGCAGGCCTTGAGATCGCGTCCCTGAATCACCGCAGGAATGGCTGCCGCTTGAATCGGGGTGGGGGTCGTGTAACCGGTTTCGGTAATGGCTCGCAGAATCGCCGGATCAAGACCTAGTTCGGCAAAAGTCGGTAGGGGCGGCGTTGTATCCGCAGTCAAATCAGTCATGGGCCGATTATACACAGCCAAAATGCCAGGTTTAGGGTTTAAATCCGTATAATTCAGTGTTTTGGCGCAGATTGCCCTCCGCTTTTCGGGGCAGACTCGCGTCACATCCCCAAAGCACACTAAAAGGATTATGACCATGCTGCAGGCTGCTTCCTCCGCCTTTGTCCGTCGCTCTTCGCTGTTGTTGGCCCTGATGTTCCCGATGGCAGGTGCTTTTGCCAAAACCGAACTGACGCTGGCGCATCAACTGGATGCGCCGACCGAGCGTGAATTGGCCGAGCTGGTCAGCCGTTTTAACAGCAGCAGCAAAGATGTGGAAGTGCGTCTGGTACAGCGCGCGCCCAATGGCAAGCCGTCGGTGCTGAACCTGGCGACCCGCACCGATCTGGCCAAATACCTGGCCACGGCAAATGCCTATGTGCCGGCTGAAAAGCTGCTGGCCGACAACAAGGTAAAGTTCAATCCGAAATCAATTCCTGAGCCGTTGCGCAATGCTGTGACCTTTAACGGTCAGGTGCAGGCGCTGCCGGTGGCGTTTACGACACCGCTGCTGTTCTGGAACAAGGAACTGTTCAAGAAGGCGGGTCTGGACCCGAACAAGGCCCCGCAGAGCTGGGAAGAAATGCAGGATATGACCGGCAAGATCGTGGGTGCCCGCATCAACTGTAGCTACACCACCTCGTGGCCGGTCTGGGTGCACATTGATAACGTGTCAGCCTGGGCCGGATCGCCGACGGTCAGCACCGATGGCAAGCTGGCCTTCAATACCCTGATCCAGGTGCGTCATCTGGCCCGACTGACCTCGTGGTACAAAACCGAATACTTCACGAGTTACGGCCATGAAAATGAAGCCGATGCGCATTTCGTCAATGGCGAATGCGCCATGATTACCACAAACAGCGATATCGTGGCCCATCTGCAAAGCAGCAAGAAGGTTGACTTCGGTGTGGCCCCGTTGCCAGTGATTGATGACAACACGGGGGCGCCGTTTAATACTCTAGCGGCGGGTGGTGCGCTGTGGGTTGGACAGGGGCATACTAAAGAAGAATACAAGGCGGCCGCCAAGTTCCTCGAATTCACACTGACCCCGGAAACCCAGTTGACGATCTCGCGTGTGGGGGGGTTCCTGCCGCTGACACCGGCAGCTCAGGCGGGTGCACAGAGCAAGCTGTTGCGTGACGAACTCAAATCGCAGGATCTGGGTCTAGCGAATGTGATGAAAGCCGGTGCGCCGGGTGCCACCGTTGGCTGGATCTCGTTCAATCCACAGCTACGTCAGATCGTGAATGAAGAAATGGACGCCGTGTTCATGGGTAAGAAGTCGGCCAAGACGGCATTAGATAGCGCGGTTGCCCGTGGCCAGGCTGTGTACAACCCGCTGCCGACCGTGCCGACCAAGGCTTCGGGTAAAAAGGCCCGCAAGTAATTGCACCGGCCGTTCTACATCATCTGTTAATGCATCCGCACTCGAATTAGGACACACCCGATATGAAAAGCGCTGAAATCCGGGATAAGTTTCTCCGTTTCTTTGAATCCAAAGGCCACACTATTGTGCCTTCCAGCTCACTGGTTCCAGGAAATGATCCAACACTGCTTTTTACCAACTCGGGCATGGTCCAGTTCAAGGATGTGTTTCTGGGGCAGGATAAGCGTCCGTACACGCGTGCGACATCCTCGCAGCGCAGTGTGCGGGCCGGTGGCAAGCACAACGATCTGGAAAACGTGGGCTACACGGCGCGTCACCATACCTTCTTCGAGATGCTGGGCAACTTTAGCTTTGGTGACTACTTCAAGCGCGATGCCATCAACTTCGCCTGGGAACTGCTGACCGGCGTCTACGGCCTGCCGAAAGAGAAACTGTGGGTGACGGTCTATCAGGAAGACGACGAAGCTTACGATATCTGGGCTCAAGAAGTCGGCGTGCCTGCCGAGCGCATCATTCGTATTGGCGATAACAAAGGTGCCCGCTACGCGTCGGATAACTTCTGGCAGATGGCGGATACGGGTCCGTGCGGCCCGTGTACCGAGATTTTCTATGATCATGGTGCCGATATTTGGGGCGGCCCACCGGGGTCGCCGGAAGAAGACGGTGACCGTTACATCGAAATCTGGAACCTGGTGTTCATGCAGTACAACCGTGATGAAGCCGGTGTGCTACATCCGCTGCCACGTCCTTGTGTGGATACCGGTATGGGGCTGGAGCGCATCGCCGCTGTACTGCAACACGTACATAGCAACTACGAAATCGATCTCTTCCAGAGTCTGATTGCTGCCGCTCAGAAGTCCGTGCATGTGGCCGGTGGCGAAGCAGCCATTGATGCCGCCTCGCTGAAGGTGATTGCTGACCATATCCGTGCCTGCGCTTTCCTTATTGTGGACGGCGTGATTCCTGGTAATGAAGGTCGTGGCTATGTGCTGCGCCGGATCGTCCGTCGTGCCATCCGCCATGGTTACAAACTGGGTGCCCGTACCCCGTTCTTTAATACCTTGGTGTCTGCCCTTGTGGCCGAGATGGGTGAAGCCTACCCGGAGCTGGCCCGTGCCGAAGCCCGCGTCACCGACATTCTGCGACTGGAGGAAGAGCGCTTTTTCGAAACCATTGCCCATGGCATGGAAATTCTCGAGGGCGCGCTGGCCAATCTGCCCACCGATGGGGTGCTTGATGGCGACCTGGCATTCAAGTTGCACGATACCTATGGTTTCCCGCTGGATCTGACGGCGGATGTCTGCCGTGAGCGCGAGCTGAATGTGGATGAAGCGGGTTTTGATGCGGCCATGACGCGTCAGCGGGAACAGGCCCGCGCTGCCGGTAAATTCCACTCGACGGCGGCCTTAGCCTATGACGGTCCGGCAACTCTGTTTGAAGGGTATGAACTGCTCGCCACCGAATCGAACATCATCGCTCTGTACCAGGATGGTGTGGCGGTCAACAGCCTGGCCGTTGGTGATACCGGTGTGGTGGTGCTGGATAAAACGCCGTTCTACGCCGAGTCCGGTGGTCAGGTCGGCGACGACGGTGTGCTGACGTCCGTGCATGGCGAGTTCCTTGTGGAAGACACGCAGAAGATTCAGGCACAGGTATTCGGTCATCACGGTACGCTGCGTCAAGGGACCCTAACGGTGGGCAATACGGTCGAGGCGCGCGTCAATGTGCTGGATCGCGAGCGCACTATGCGCAACCACTCGGCCACGCACCTGATGCATAAAGCCCTGCGTGAAGTTCTGGGTGAGCATGTGCAACAGAAAGGTTCGCTGGTCGATGCCGAAAAAACCCGCTTTGACTTTGCCCATAACGCACCGATGACACTGGAGCAGATCTGTGCCGTGGAAGACATCGTCAATCGCGAAATCATGCGCAACTTGCCGTCCGAATCCCGTGAAATGGCCATTGAAGATGCGCAGAAGCTCGGCGCCATGATGCTCTTCGGCGAGAAGTACGGCGACAAGGTCCGCGTGCTGGACATCGGCAGTTCGCGTGAGCTCTGTGGCGGTACGCACGTCGCCCGTACCGGCGACATTGGACTCTTTACCATTCTGGCCGAGTCTGGTGTGGCGGCGGGGGTTCGTCGCGTCGAAGCCCTGACAGGCGACTATGCGTTGGCCGCCGTTCAGTTCCGTCGTCAGGCCTTGAACGAAGTCGCGGGTCTGGTGAAGTGTAAGCCGGCCGAATTGCCGACCCGTGTCAACGCCATGATCGAAGGCCAGAAGGCGCAGGAGAAGGAAATCAGTCGCCTGCAATCCAAACTGGCGGCGGCTCAGGGCGGAGATCTGGCCAGTCAAGCCAAGGTGGTCAACGGTGTTGCCGTGCTATCAGTCAAACTGGAAGGCGTCAGCGGCTCGGCGCTGCGTGAAACGCTGGATCAGCTCAAAGATCAACTCAAATCAGGCGTGATCGTGCTGGGCGTCGCCGAGGGCGATAAGGTGTCGGTGATCGCCGGCGTGACTGCTGATCTGACAGCGCGCTTCAAGGCCGGTGAACTGGTCAACTTTGTCGCGGGGCAGGTGGGCGGTAAGGGCGGTGGCCGTCCCGATATGGCGCAGGCAGGCGGTACGCAGCCGGGCAATCTGACCAGTGCCCTGGAATCCGTCAACGCCTGGGTTGCCGAGCGTTAAGATGCCACGGGCGCAACTTCTGCGATGGATGCTTTACAGCCTGCTGGCCCTGAGTGGCCAGCAGGTGTTAGCCGATATTGCGGATGCGCCGGATCGCACACCCATTGCCGGCAAAACGGCGAAGGGTGAGGATGTGTTGCTGTTTCCAAACGGCCGTTGGGAATATGTGAATACCGCCAAAGCTGTGGAAGCCAAAAAAGTGGCGGATCAGTTCCCTGAAAACAAAGTGCGCCCGGCAGAGGCGCAGGGCGGGCTGTTTGGTCTTGGCCGCTACATCATGCCCGGTGATAAGGACTATAACCGCCGTAGCCTGAGCGGTAAGTAAATCAGCGTGACTGCCGGGCTTGGGCTCATTGTCCGGAGCTTTCCACCCATTGCCCGGGCGGATGCCCATTGTCTCATTCTCGGCAGTATGCCCGGTCTGGCGTCACTGAAAGCAGGGCAGTACTACGCGCACCCGCAGAACCGGTTTTGGCCGATTATGGGTCGTTTCCTGGATTTCGATGCAGCGCAGACCCCCTACGTCACGCGCGTTGCGTGTTTGCAGCAGGCGGGTATTGCCGTGTGGGATGTGCTGCAGTCCTGTGAGCGCGCTGGCAGCCTGGATGCCGATATCCGTCGAGAAACGCAAGTGGTGAACGATTTTGCGACATTCTTTGCGGTGCACCCGGCGATTACACGGATTTACTTTAACGGGGCGCATGCCGAGCAGGTCTTTCGCCGTTTCGGGATGCCTGCGATGCAAAGTTTGCCTCATGCATTGGATGTGGCGTTGGTGCGGTTGCCATCCACGAGTCCGGCGCATGCCAGCCTGTCATTTGATGCCAAGCTGGCTGCCTGGCAGCAGGTAATGAAGTGATGGGGCTGGGCTGAGTGCTTTGTTAGAACGGTAGCGCCAGACCCGGGCGGGCCTGATGGAGCACACGGCGGAATTCGCTCTGAATGCGGCTTAGGGCCTCCGGCGTATCGGCTTCAAAGCGTAAGACCACAACCGGCGTTGTATTCGACGGGCGGGCCAGGCCGAAACCATCGGCATATTCCACGCGCAGCCCATCAATGGTGATCACATCTCGCGCCCCCGGGAAATCCGGTGCAACGGCCAGTTCGGCCATCAGTGCATGGGGTTCGCCTTCCTTCATGCTGATATTCAGTTCCGGCG